>Ga0209751_10000405_pt1 | contig 46496 bp, 80 predicted proteins | sample RifCSP13_1_FD_184019 | JGI IMG/M metagenome (GOLD analysis project Ga0209751, IMG submission 184019) | Soil microbial communities from Rifle, Colorado - Rifle CSP2_sed 13_1 (SPAdes) (version 2) | ecosystem: Environmental > Terrestrial > Deep subsurface > Rock core/Sediment | place: Rifle...
AGTGGTGGCATCCGTGATCGTGACTTCGACCGTCGCTAAGTCAATGGTCTCCGTCCCATCTAGTGCTATCGTTGTCCAGCGGAGCCCGACGTGCTCTGTTGTGGCGTCAACCAATTGGTTTTGGCTGCTCAAGAACATGCCGTCGGTTGTAGCCTGAAACGCGTCGTCGCTGTTTGCCCCCACCTGCTCATCAATCGTCGTGTCAATCTCGATGGGATAGTCTGCGGCCTGGAGCCAGGCAATCGGGATGCGGTGCTCAACGAACAGATTGGGTCCAGTCCTGCGCACTCTGAATATCCCCAGCAACTCGTCTGGGTCCTGATCCTCGACCGGCGCACCATTGGAGCGTGGAAGATTGAAAGTCCACAGGACTTCGCCTGTTGTGCTGTGACGGAACTCAATGTAGCCCTGTGTATCGACTGGCTTGTTGACCGCCCGATTCCACAAGAGGCCGTTTACAAAGATGTCTAGATTATTTGAGACCTGGAAGACGAACTGCAATCGAGCGACTGGGTTGCCACCTGCGATGATCTGAGCGGTTGGAGCAGGCCAGCGCGAAGCCTGATCTACGACGAACCGCTTGTCCAGCCTAGTAGTCTGTGTCTGCCAGCGGATGTCCATCCCCGGCCCGAAAGCCCCCTGCCAGAACAGGACATCCTCGTTCTGAACGACCGCGGTCACTGCCTGCGGATTTGCGATGGCCTGGATTTGGTCTAGGTCGTTCGTGTATTGGAGCTGCTGGGGCTGGAAGGCGATGCTCTCGCCCGTGCCAGGATGGACGTACTTGACGATCTGGCCGGAAGAGAAGTCAGCCAGAGCGAATGCGTTGTAGCCAGCCTGCACCATCTCGAAGTCCCACGGTGCAGTGCCCGGCTGCCAAGCAGTGTTGATCTCCTGATCCTCGGTCGGCCCGTAGTGCATCGGGCCGATGCCGAGGTCAAGCATGAACCTGTTGGGGTCCGTCGGGTGCTGATGCTTTATGGAGTTGCGGAAACGCGCAACAACCGTGGCACTAGGCCACAGTTGTTGCGCTCTATCTCGGGCATCCCTCGCAGGATGGGCCATTGATCGCCATTCAGCAACTACAGACGGAACCGTTCGTCCCGCAGGATGTGGAGGATCACCTTGCCCTCTTTCACCTGCATCGCCTGGGTGAACCACAGCCGCGCGATCTCCAACGCCTCCGCCCTGTCCGCGATCCGTGGTCCCGGCCCAACTTCATCCTTTGGCGCCAACGCGTCCTGCCACGACCACGCCGGCACCTTCCTGGCCCGCGTAATCAACTGCTCGGCCGCGGCCAGCGGATTGACGCCGAACACCGCATGAAGGTCCATCAGTTCCAGCGGGACCTTGCCGAAGGCGAGCACGTCCACGATCCGATCGATCGTCGCCGGGTACATGACCGACGGCTCGATCTCGAACCGCGTCCCCATTTCGGCCTCGGGTTCCTGATTCTCCGACTTCTCACAAAGGTCGTACGGGTTGTAGATTACTGCCTCTTCCACGGTGGAATCTCCTCTCGCGACTGTGATGGGAAGCGCCGACGCCATACATGCCAAGACTTCCGGTCGGCGCTCGACCATCTTGACTTCCGACGGTAGCGGTAGCCGCCCTCGAACGGCACGGCTTACGCTTCGTTCAGCCGGATTTCGAGATTCTGAAGCGTGAGGGTCTGGCCGTCTGACACCGTGCGATCGGCGCCCAGGCTCCAGAAGTCTTCGACTTCACGGCTTCCCTGCGTTGCGTTGTCGTCGGTGAACACCGCGTACCGCGCCGCACCGCCCGATGCCGGGATCGGCCCACCCGAAGCCGTCCACACGAGGTCTTTGATCTGGACGAGCCCCCGATCGTTCGTGTCGTCCTCGGTCAGCACATCGAAGTCCGTGCTGTTCCGCGTCAGGATGAGCCCGCCCGTCGAGTAACCGTTCCCGGCGGCGATCTCCGTCAGCTCCGATTTGGTGTTCGTGTCGGCCACCGGCGCCACGGCGGACGTGACCATGGCGACATAGAAGTTGGTCGGGAACGCCACTCCCTGAAAGTACCGCCCCAGGATTCGGAACTTGCCCTTGTTCGTTACGCCTGCCATCGCTCACGCTCCTTTGCGCCGTCGGACCGGCACCTGCAAGGTTTCGAGGATCGTCGTCAGCCGTGTCCTACTCTCAATCTCTCGATCACGTCTCTCCTCCTGAGTGGCCACCATCGCCTCCAGGAAATCGGCCATCCGCTTCGTATTCGCTTCGTTGCCGACTGTCGCCTTCTCCATGTTTTCTAGCCGCGCGTTGAAACCATTGTCCACCGCGTCCAGCCGTGCCTTGTACGGGCCGACCATCTTATCCACCGACTTGTCGGAGTGAATGCGCCCCGTGACGAACCACACGGCCAGCAACAGCAGAATCCCCATCACCCCGAGGGTGTCAACGACCCCGCCGATCTCCCGAACCAAGGTGACTGTCTGATCCACTTCCATCATGCCTCCACCGGCGGCGGACCGTGATAGGGCCAAGTCGGATCGCCCCGCGCCCACTCGTCCACGGCCATGGCCCACTCGACCGAAACGGCGCCCGGATCGCCTACCTCCGGAGGGGGTGTCGTAATGACACCAACGAACACCTGCTGGAAGTATGACCTCAGCATGTATCCCAGGTCGATATTCTTCGTGATCCGCCGACCGTCCACGGTGTACGTCTCCAGCTTGCCGTACTCGCTGGCCTGCCACTGCGTGACAAGGGACCGGACGAACCCACTCGGTAAGCACGGCGTGAAGTTGTTGCCGATCGGCAACAACCGATCGATCTCCTCGAACGTGAACGCCTGACGCCATGTGCCCCCGATCTCCTGCACCGCATAGATGTAGTGCGCGTCCCAAAGATTGATCGCCGCTTCCCACCCATGCACAATGTTCGGCGTCCACCACCAGCAAGCCGAGTATTTGTCGTGCTTCGCCTTCGGCCACTGTTTCATCAGCGCGTCCCCTTCGTCACGGACGTGCTTGGTCATCGCCGCGGGCGACACGGGCGCCAACCCACCGCCCGGATTGGCCGGGTGAGCCGGCGATTCGCAATCGTGCTCGATCAAGGCCGGTTCACGGCCGCCCAGGGCTACTTTCCACCACTCCAGAAGCGCACTGACGGCCATGTACGGATTGTTGTTCAGGTAGGCCGCCACCTTGAACCCTGCCGCCTGTGCCGCGTCGTAATTGTGGGCGAAGTCGGGATCAGGGCCAGACGAGGATCCACAGGCGCGGGCGATCACGACCTCGACCGCCGGGTTATCGTCCTTGAACCGACGCCAGTCGATGCGGCCTTTCGAGCGATCGGTCTTGCCTTCGTCGGGATTGTTCCCTCGCCAGACATCGACCACCTTCACGTTTTCAGTAAGCGCAGGCCAACTCATATGTCCTCCCCACTCAACAATCTGGCTAATCCTGGCAAAAATGGAATGGCCATCGCACCGAACGTAGCGGCGTTCTTGTTCACGATCGCAGTCCTAACCGCCCGCTTCCCACCTCTACCTAATCCCCCCGAACCTCTGGAACCGGAATCGGTTTCGGTGTCGGCCACGATCGCCAACGGCCCGCCATTATCCGCCGGTTGACCGCTACCTTCCACGATCATCAGATGCTCCCTGCGCTGTCCGAGATTTTGGCCGACAACTGTTCAATGAACCTATCAGCCGCAGGCTCGATAGTCAGTTCGACGCCCGTCTTGCTCTGAGTGTACCTGACACTTTCAATCGGCACTAGCGTCTCATCATCCCAGGCACTAGGTGACGCCGGTAATGGCGCCAGATCATCCGTCGTGACGCGCACCCAACCGACATTCGGCTGGACCTCCTCCAGGGGGATGGGTGCGTTCTGCTCGAGGTCGTACACCCGATGTTCAGGGTCGAACTCATTGATCCCGTACACGACACGCCGGTAGCGATTCACTAAGCCGGAGGAGTAGAGGACGATGAGGTACACCGCGGTTGCCCGCGTCGTGTTAGCAGTCGTCGTGCGATTCACCCCTCCCTCAACATCATCCGCCGCGGCCAACGTCCACTTCTGGCTAGTGGCGGGGTCTAGCTGACGGAACCTAAAGCCGTTGGTGTAGGTTGCTCCTGGATCAACAGCAACATCGTCGCTGTCCGTGCCACCGCTTCGCATTCGGACGACCACGTTACCGTTACCGGCCGATAGATTTCGGCGGACGGCCCATATCCCCAGCGCGGCGACGTAAGTCGCCTGCGATGGCATGGTCGCGAGCGACTTGAAAGCCTGCGTGAATGCTCCACTCGCCCCACCGAGCGACCGGAACGTGACATCAACATCGTGCGGCGCGTCGTCCACATCCGCATAGGTCCCGCTCCAGGCATCATAGAACCCGGTGCCAATCGGCAAGATAAGTCCGGTGCCATAGCGACTTGTTAGATCATTCACCGGGTCGTCAATGTTGGTGGCGGTCGGGTCGGCCTCTAGCACCATGTTGTCAAACACAACATCGCCGTTACTGCTTGCATAGGGGCCGAATTGCACCGCAATCAAGCCAGTTGAACCACGGGAGGAGTGAGTCTTAGTCGCAAGGATCGCCCCGCTGTCGCGGTCGTATAGCGTGAACTTGTTGAATTGTCCGGCGACGTTGCTACAGAACATGGACAGCACGTACCACTTCCCCGTCAGAACCGTGTAACTCAGACTATCGGCTTCCCATGTGCCCGTCACCTGCGAATAAACCTCGAGGAAGCCAGTCGTCCCATTCAGGCGCACCGCGCCCCTGACAATCGAGGAAAGGCCAAGGATCGAGCAGAGGTAAAGAAACTGTCCGGATGCGGGCAACGCCGCGAAGTAGATGTGAGCCGAAGCCCAATCATTATCTTCGGTATTGCCACGCTGAAGATAGCTGACCTGGGCGGCCACATTGAACCGCCACGCATAGCGGCTGCCGGTGGACACCAGACCTGTTTCGAGCGCGCCCACGCCCGATGTCGTCCAGAACGAGCCGTTTCCAACCTCTAGGCCATCCCACCACGTATAGGTATGGGTCACAATGCCACGTCCTGCGCCGGTGTCCACGGTTCGTAGTGAGGCCGACGGTACTCATCGATATAGAAGGTCCAGGGATCGTTGTAAACGTCGCCCATCGACACGATACCGAAAATGATGTCGAGCGCCCACTGATCCGCGTCGTAGTCTGTCCTCACTCCCCAAGGATTCGGCGTCATCACGTAGGGAGTCGCGATGAACTGGCCAACCGCGGTCAGGATCGTGGCGACCTCAATATCAGCGGAGACGAGGTATGCCTGAGCGGTCTGGTTGTAGACCCTCCACCGCAAGGTCTTGACATAGCCATCCAGGAACAACTCCAGCCTCGGCAATTCCGCCGACGAAGAAGCCGAGCCAAGTTTCTCGATATAGGATTTCGGATAGGCGATGCGGCGCACAACCCTTGTCGCCAAGCCCTTTGCGACGGTTGCATTCCCTACCCGTCCACCCGAGAGGATGTATTCCTTCCGTCCGAACCGCGCGATGCTTCCTGCGTTACTCTCCGTAGGCGTCCGCTCAAAGGCATCGGCACTGGCCGCGTTCTTGTAGCGCACCCACACCGCATTACCCATCTGATCGAGGGAGATATAACGACTTCCCCCCGATCCATTGTGGTAACGCATCCCGCCCACGTAACCGTGAAAAGCCGTTGACCGCGACCCCATAAGTTTCGTGTCCCGCCCCAGCCAAGTCCGAAAGGCGACCTGCATATCCGAAGGCGGATCATGTATGACAGCCTTGGCCTGCCAGAAGCCCCCGAGCCGACGGTTCTCGAACTCACAAGAGGAGAATCCCCCTCGATCTCCCTCCGGCGCGTAAGCGTACTCCGCCACTTGGCCGTCGCCATAGAGGGTCACCGGATTCTGAGAGACGACCACGCGCTCGATCATTGACGCGTCCAGCCCACGCCGGCAACCCACACAGCGACGAGGCCAGCGGCCTGCTCCTTAGCCAACATCTGCACCTGCTCTGGTTCGCCATCCAGAAAGATCGTTTCAGTGAGGCCAAGAACTCTCCACTCCGCCCCTGGCGCAATCAACGCATCCGCCTGAGTGGGTGCTATCTGTTTGATGATCCTCCAAAGTGCTCTAGCCAACCTGGGACCGAGACGATTAGCAATCTCCAAGAGAGGCCAATCCTCCTCGACCACAACCGTCTCCTGTAGGAGTCGAGCAACGTGTGCCAGACTCTCGGCCACGACCAGCCTCTCGCCATCTGTGAACACATGGGTCATTCAGGCATTACCCCGCAGGGTGAGATAAGAGTTCGTCGCGTAGAAGGACGCCATGATCGCCGCGCCTGCGGACGCCATCAGTGGCCCACTGCCGAAAGCCGACGCATAATGGCCCAGGAGAAAGTAGAGACGATACTGCGAGGCCGCTTCCATCCGGCGGATGCTACTCGATCGGCTCCAGTTGCTACTTGGGATCAGATTGCCCCCTTGATAGTCATACCGCTTGGTGCGGTCGAACAACATCTGGTAGTCGAGGTCTAGTTGCGACGACCCGATCAGGTGCGCCCCATTCAGTGTGCCGTCGTGCCAAGCACGGCAGAAGAAGTGATCCAACGGAATCAGCACCAGCCTGGAGAATTTCAAGTTACTAGCACCGGCAACACGCTCCGCCCTGATCTGGAAGATCAGGTCCGCGGTCAGACTGTCGGCGCCGACTGTATCGGTGAACAATGTCATCCGGCCCATATCAAGTATCTCGAAGCCGAGCGCCACTGATCGGAAGGGCACCGACAGCGTTTCCCGGTAGAGGTTCCCCGCGCCCGTTCCCCCAAGGTAGGCTCGCGCCCTTACATTGACATCCCCCACCGCGCCAGCCGTCTGCTCCGCGATCAAGAACATCTGGAACGTCCCAGGGAAAGACGCCAGCTTGCTTGTGCCCGTCAATGTCACCCTTGTCTCCATCGTTGTCGTGACAAAGGTCGTCGTGGCTACCCGCGCGCTGGGGGCACGCGTGTCGTTGGCCTCTGCCGTGTCCGTCCCCATCGCCACCGCCCACCCTGACGGCAACTCGAATTGATGCAGATTCAGGACGCTCTCGAATGATCCGGGCGACTTCATCGCTCCGATGATGAGCGACGACAGCCCTCCTATACCCGGGGTCGCTCCTCCGCTCGGAGCCTGCGCCCGGATCATCAGACGCGGTGGCGCGTCGCCAGCCGTAACCGCGGCCGGGACTTCCAGGTAATTCTTCCGTGGGCCGTATGGCGTTTCCGACCCATGACTGACCGGCTGTGTGCCCCAGGATGTGACGGTATTGAGTCGCAGACGCACCCAATATGCGGTGACACCATTGATTGCCGTCGTCTGCCAGTTGATCCCCGGCGCAAACGAAAGGAGCCACTGACCCGCCGACTTGAACAGCCCGTCCTCACTGCTGGCAAACGGATACGCTGTGAACGTCGAACCCCAAACCAGCGTGGTCCAGGCCGCGGAGATAAAAGCCTCCGGCACGATGTCGGCGGTGAAGACACCCGCCGTCACTACCGGGATCACCGCATGAAAGCCCGGACGAGTGGCCCATCCGATATACAGGATGTCACCCGCCGCCGGTGTTTCTCCGGCGGCCTTGAACAGATTGATGCTGGTTCCGGCAATCAGGTTGGCGGAGAACGTCGCCAGACTTGAGTCGAAGTTATACAGATGGGATGGAGCATCGCCGGTGCCTTGACTGCCCAGCGCCGTGATCGGTTCCTCGGCCTTGTTCACCGACCCATCCACCTTCGTCAAGACCTTGGCCGCTGGCAGGACACCCGGCGGATCACCCCGCCAGGGATGCTCTCGCTTCAAGTTCAGGCCAACGCTGTCCAGAATGCCGCTGACCTCATACATCACATCCCAATCGTCTTTCTCGTCACCGCTTTCGGCACCCTTCAGGATCGCGTACCGCCGGTTGTCCTCGACAAGGTGGCGCACCTGCAAATAGATCGGGGACCTCTGCCACCGCGTGTTCCAGTATTGTTTTGCCGCGCGGATGCGCTTCCACATATCCTGCCGAAGCACGCCGGTCGCGTTGCCCGTCGCGCCGAGGACATCGAAACCAATCGGCATTAGGGCCTCATCCGAGGCCACCGGGTTATCGACCTGTATCTGATCCTCCGACAGTCTCCCACCCGGTGCATCGGACAGATACAACCCGGACAGGTTCAACAGATCGAGGTCGGCCAACACCGCCGCGGCATCTTTGATTAGGAACTCGCGAGGTCCAGCCATTTAGCGCCCCTCGAAGAATGACACGATTTCGTCGCGTACTTCTGTCGGCTTGTTCGATCGAATGTTCATCTGTGCCACCGACAGACTCTTTCGCTGGTCGTAAGTGACGTTGCTAGAGCGTGATGGTGCCGAGGCGAAGCCCATATCCCGCGAGCTGAGGGTCTTACCCATTCGATCCATCACCCGATCAGTGTCCTTCAGCGAATCGGTGATCCCACGCAGACCCAACTCCAGCGGCGTCGGTGAGCCCGGTGTCAACCACTTCGGGAGTTTCAGTTTCTCGATCTTCTTCACCAACTCATCGATCCATTTGATCGCCTTCTGAATCCACGGGCCGAGCCGCGTGAACGCCCCCGTGATCGCTCCGATCATCCCGGCCACCGGGGACAACGCCGGCGCGATGCGGTTCTCCCACAGATCCGCCAGGGCACCGAATACCGGCCCCAAGATCGGGCGGAGGAAGTTGACGACGGCCATGATCGCCGGCAGGAGCACGTTCTGCCACAGACCCGCCGCCGCGGTCAGCGCCAAATTGAGGACTGTACCGATTAGGTTAGCGATGGACATAAAGAGGGGGATGACCGAAGTCTGAAGGAAGGTCCAGACCTGCATGATCGCTGGCAGGAGCACCGTGCTCCAGAAGTTCGCCAACGTCTGCACCGCTAGAGGGATGTTTGTAGCCAGCCACGTCCACACGGTCTGCAAGGTCGGTTGTATGGCCGCCCACACGCCCAGCAGGAAGTCACGAATGCCGCCCCAGTTCTGCATCCACGCCACGTATAGCAGTGCGATCGCTCCGGCGATCAGGATGATCGGGGCATTGATGATTGCCAGCACCGCACCCACCACCGCGCCGATCACCAGCAGGACGCCCAGGGCGATCGCAAATCCCGTCAGGAATTGCGAGATCGTCGGCCAGTTGGTCGATACCCAAGTCCCGAAGGTCTGCAAGGCCGGAATGAGGTTGTCCTGAATCCAGGTGACAACCTTCATAATCGAGAACACGGTTTCAGGCGAGAAGCCGATTGCACGGAACAGCTTCGGTAGGTTGCCCGTCGTTAGCGCATCCCTGATCCATCCGAGGCGTTCTATGAAACTCTTGGCAAAATCTCCGAGACGCCGGCCCCATTCCTCCAGGATGCCACTCTCCTTCAACTTCAAGAACTCATCGAGGATGTCGCCAAGAAAGCCAGTGATGACTTCGGCGGCTGGCCCGAGAATTTTAGGCATCGTCAGCATGAAGGCATCTTGGAAGGTGGACGTGAGGCCGAACAATGACTTGGACATCCGTTCCGAGGCGCCGGCGAAGTTGGTATCCGCGTATTCCTTGAACGACTCGGTGAAGTCCTGCCACGTGAACTTGCCTGCCTTCAGCGCCGCGTTGAAGTCGTTATGATCCTCGATCGCCACACCGAACTTCTCGCCCATGAACCGCAAGACGCCTGTGAGGTCGAAACCAGCCAAGGCCAACTGCCGTACGTCGATCGCCGTGACTCGGCCCTGGAGACGCACCTGCGAGAGGTTGTACGCCATCCGGTTCAGCATTTCGCTACTTGCCCCCGTCCCGGCGGCGACGTCCAGCAGGGCGGCCGTGAACACCTTCGCCTCTTCCGCCGGGAAGCCGAACGCCATCGCCTGACGGAAGTTAGTCATCACGTCCTGCATCCGGTACGGCGACAGAATGGCGATCTTCTCCAACTCCGCCTGAAACGGGATCGCCGCGGCCTGGGCCTTCTCGAACGCTTCTCCGGCGGTCATGACCCCACGCGCCGCATTCGCCCAGGCCAGATCGCCGGCGCCCATGATGACATTCATATCCTTTGCGACCTGGTTCTGTATCCCCATCAATCTTGTTTGATAGGCACTGCCCTCCGCCGCGGCATTGATCGACTGCGTGAGGTTGTCGTATCGCACTCGGAGCGCCATCAACTGACTGGCCTCGTCCTTTTCGAGGCCGATCCGGTTGATCGCCAGATCGATCAGGTTCTCTTGACGGTTCTGCTGGAGGTATTCCCGAGCGAGGAGACTTTCGATCCCCATGCGCATCTGTTGCATCTGCGCCGTAGCACCGATGCTTGCGCGCACGAAGGACGATACCCCATCGGCCAACTTGAAGAATAGTTGCGCGCCAACGATCCCGCCGACGACGGTGCCGATAGAGCCGAGGCCTCCATGCACGCCCTTCAGGACGGAGGAGGCCCCGCGGTCTTTCCCTTCGACAACGATATTCAGCGTGTATGTCGGCACAGACCTACCTCATCGGCGCCCTTGCCTTCCCGCTTTCCTGGCTTGGGCCTTGGCCTCTTTGCGTTGCACTTCGCCTTCGACTCTCTTGTACGTGCGCCACACCCACCACCACTTGCCTATCAAATCCTCCTCGAGCACCCACGGAGGCACCCCAAACTCCTTTGCCATTTCCAAGATCAGAATGTCAAGCGACGGGGAGGCTTTCTCCCCACTCAACCACTTCCTGAGTTCCCGTCGCTCTTCACGTTTGGGGTGGCCGCCGCTTGACCTGCGATCTTCGTGAACAGATCGAGCAACTGCTGGAGCGTGAAGTCCTCGATCATTGCCCTCGCCGTCGCCGCATCCGGCTTCACGACATGCGACACGAGGAAATCGACGGCCTTCTCCACTTCATCCGGACTCGCCAACACCGGCTCCATCAGCGCACGCTTGAACAAGATCACCTGCCGGTACTGGCTCAGGAACCTCTTGCCTGCGAGGTCCAATTCCCTGACCACGACATCGGCGGGGATCGAGCGTTCCGCCTGATCCTCCGTCGAGAGTTTGGGTTGTTCTGTCACAGCGTTTTCTCCTCCTCCGATTAGGGTTACGGCAGAACCGCCACCTGATTGATCGAGTCGACCTTCAAGCTGTTCGCCAGGGTGTTGTGATATTGACCCTGGTATTCCAACTCCAGCGTCGCGATGCCTTCCTCGTCGGTCCACACTTCGGGCGCTTCTGGCGTGAACCCGGCGAAGTCAAATTGCAAATCCCGGTTGGCCGTATCCGAGAACTTCAACCTGATCTGTCGCTGGTGGAGCACCGACGCCAACAGGATTTCGTCAAGGTACGCCTTCACCGTGGCATTGAACTCCAGGGTCAGCTTCAGCTTGACGTCTTCCCACTTGGCGAACTCCTTGTACGACAGAGGCCGCAAAGACCCCATATAGAACATCACGTCCCGCGGCGTCGAGATCGACAACTCGAAAGTGATGTGCGCCGCGGAAATCAACGTCGTTCCGATCGTGCCGGCCCAGGTATCGATGTACAGGAAGTTGTGTTGCGCCAGGATCGGCGTGACCGTCCGATCCGACAACGCGGCCAGGGTGTCAACCTCCACTTGTTCTCCGACCAGCTTGGCCGAGTATTTCAGCGGCTCACCGACCTCGCCAGTGATCGTGAGTTCCTTCATCACCCCGCCGGTCAAGCCGTAGACACCATCGACCGCCTCGCCATAGGCCAGTGTCATCTTTCGTGGGACAGGCTTCGTCGCCACCGGGATAGCGTACGCCCGCGTGTACGGCCCCGCGCCTCCCGGTGTCGCCTGCCCGAACAGACCATCGAGGAAGTACGGGAAGTCATCATACGTGCAGGCGCCTTCGATGTCGCACTCCCCCGACACCTTCGACAGATGCGCGAGGTATCCCGGCTGGAGACTGGCCCTTCGCTCCGGGATCAGTTTCGATTCCACGTGGGGCGTATGCGAATAGGACTCCATCGCCATCAGTTTCACCGTCGGCGCGACCGGCGTACCCCACGTGACTTCCGTACCGATTTGTAGTTGGTGAAGATCAAGTTCGCTCATGCCTCACCGTCCTTTACGGTTGGTGCCGTCGGTTTCACGCCACCGATCGGCTCGTACAGGCCGCTTGCGAGACATTGCGCCTGTACGTCCTTTCCCAAGGCGTCCCACTCCGCCGCCGTCAAATCACGATCTGGCACGCCGGCGATGAACGCCCCCGATGACTTGCCTCCATAACGCACTGCGGTTTTCTCAGCCATCGAACGCCTCCGCTTGCAGGATGATCCGTTCCATCGTCCACGGCTTGCCGCCGATCGCCACAGCGAACACTTCGCTCTGGCCGTTGTGCTCCAGGTACGCATACACCCCGGTCATCGCCCTGTTGTCCGCCACCCAATCCGCGATCTCCTTCTCGATCTCGTCCAAGCGATCTTCGACTGCCTGATCGGTCCATGTTGGCGTCTGCAAGGTTTCTGCATCCGCCACGAACACCAGCACTTCGAGGTAGACCTGACTGCGGTACTTCTGCGTCCCCTGGCCCCACTGCATCCGGTCCATTCCGCGGCTCATCACCAGGACCACCGGCGACTCGCCCTTGATGTCGCCCTTGTGGTAGCCGTAGACCGCTGTGACTATTCCGGTCCCTCCGGCCACCAGCGCAGTATTCAGTCCCGCCGCGACCGCATCCCTGACCGCCTGCCGGTTCTTGGCGTTGGCAGGCACTCACATCCTCGCCGTGATGTAGAGAGCCGCACGGCCACCGATCTGCCCGCCGTGCTCCTCATAGGTCCGCTGGTAGAAAGCGTGCGACCCGCCCCGGCCATGCTCCGTAACCCCATAGGTCGCCGGCTTGGCGCCCAGGGGGTTCACAGATCCCGGATCGATGTAAATCTCTCCCCGCGCCGACACGCTATCGAAGTTGAACCGCATCCGATGGGAGGCCCGCAGTGCGCCGGTCTGGACGTGCGTGATATAGGTGGCGTAGCGGTGCAACTGCGTCGTGGCCCACACCACCGCCTGACCGAATGCGCCCTGCGGATCGAGAGCCGCGACCGCCCGCAACATGGCGGCCTGCGCTTCCTGAATGCCTCTGATGCCGATCTTGAGTCCGAGGCCCATCTACCCGCCTCCAACTAGGCCGATCGCCACGACCACGCACACCATCGCCCACAGCACCATCGCACAGCCGCACGCCATCCACTTCACCAGCCGTTTCATATTCGCAGGTCCTCCACGATCAGGTGACGGTACGCCCATGTTCGCCAAGCCCAATCCGCCGCCGATCGCACCGGGTATTCCTTCCCGGCCACCACCAACAGGTCACCCTCTTTCACGTCAAGACTGCCGTCGATGAAAGTCTGAAGGACCTCATGCGGCGTGTCGATCTGCAACCGCTGGCGCAATTCTGGATCGACTGGATCGAGCGGCGTGCATTTCAGGCTGACGATCTTCGTCACCGCCGAGCCGCGCTTGCCACTGACGATTTCCGGCAACCGCTTCGTGCTGGCCGTCACCGTCGCCTGTCGCCGGAAGGATGGACTGGTCGGGATCACGGTCGGATGTACTTGAAGTCGCCAGCGGAATAATCGGAACCCGTTTGCTCGACTTGATCCGCCGGTTTGTCGTCCGAGTAGCCATCCACTCGGATCAAGCCCACACTGATTACGCCCTCCGATCCGCCACCGTACTTGTCCCGCATTTCGACGGCCTGTTCTCTGAACGCCTTAGCCGCTTGTGAGAGGCTTTCCCTGCGCGGCCCAATAGCGATGTCCACCAGCACCGAGTAGCGCGTCGCAAGGTTTTCACACGTCAACGCCGCAGCCCTGCCGGGATCATTGTCCTCTTGCGACAGAAAGAACCCGATCTGATCGTCCGAGAAGTTGGCCCCATCCGGCAACGGGCCTTTGCCCTCCTGGTCATCACCGACCAGGATGCGGACTTGCCCGATCGAGGTACCGAGGTTGACGGTGAACGACACGCCTAGCCCGCCTTCGCCTTGACCTCAGCGATCGCCTTCTGGAGATCATCGAGCGTCACATCTTTGCCGAACCGCAGACCAAGCGACTTCGCTTCAGCCTTGGCCGCCTCGAACGTCGCCGCGGTCTGCTCCATCTTGGCCTCTGCCTCGGCTCCGGCAGCACGCTCCGCCTTGGCCACGTCGATCATGCCCTGGAGGTCGTCGCGGGTGATCCCCTTCGGGACCTTGATCCCAAGATGCTCCGCTTCCGATTTCAGGCTGGCAAACGACCCGGGAGCGGAGCCCCCGCCAGTTGGGACAACTACCGCTTTCCCCTCGTGCCCAGGGATGAACACCTGACCGCCGCGGGCGGCGTCGATGTTCAACGCCATCCCTTCCAGACCACCACCCGGCAAGGGCTCGCCGCAATGGGCACATGTGTTCGGAGAGTTCAGATCGACCTTCACGTAATCTGCCATTTTCGGCCTCCCTTGGCCTCAGTCAATGAGGCGCAGGGCGTGCTTTGACGCCCTGCGCCTCATTGCGGTTTCTCTCCGACTCCGACGACCCCTCTAGGAGATTGTCGGGGTGATGTAGTCACCGGCGGCAGCGATGAGGGTAAAGACACCGTTCGTCCGGTCCTCACCGATCCCGACGCCGAACTCGGAGTAGCCGACGGCCATCGTCTGCGGCGCGGCAATCCAGTTGCCCGGAACCAACTGCCAGCCGAAGCCGACCCGCCGATTGATCCGCAGGCGCAGGGGTGCACGACGATCCTGCGGCCCGTACGCCTTGAAGATCGCAAAGTAGTTCGTCGGCAACCGCGGCGTGAGCCACACGCGCACGATGCCATAGGCTGTTTCGAGATAGCCGAAGTAATCCGTGATCCCGCCCAGCGCGGCACGCTCCGAAGCGGAGGCGTGATAGACGATCCCGGCCCACTCCGGCGACTTCCATCCGGTGATCGCCCGGATCGTGGTCGCATCGGCTCGCGAGGCGACCATATCGAAAGGCGACTGATGCCCATGCTCCTGCAGGTGCTCGACCGCCGTCGCCACTGCCGCGGCGTCATACGGCGTAAGCCGCAGGTAGTGATCGTGCGAGGAGAGGAACGCTTCCCCCTCTGTGCTGTCAAGCGGCACATAGTTCGCATCGGCCACCGCGCCATCTGCGAACGGCACCGAGGCCCCGGCGGTCGCTCCGACGATCTCCGCTTCCATCTTGAAGAAGCGGGTGAGGACCTTCTGCTGGTAGTGCGACCGGGCATCGGTGAACATCGAGCGCACGTCGGCCGACAACTTGTTCCGGCGAGCATTCCGCAGGTACATCATCGTCCAGCCAAGCGCACGGTCGTACGGCCGGATCGGGATGTTGTGGCCGGTCGTCGCACCACGCTTCGGCGTCGGCGTGCCATACTCCGTCGCCTCATCCACCCCGTTCGCCACACCCACGGGATATTCCACTTCCACGTTGTCCTGAACGGCGACGAGATCGCCGTAGTGCGGGGCCGTGAGGAGTTCCCCATTCAGCATCGACAACGCGGCCTGCACGTCACGGATCATTGCATCGAAGGTCGTCCCATCCGCAAGTTCGACCTTTTTCATTTCGGCCAAATCCCACAACGCAGGGAGGCCGAGGCTTTGGAGGTCACTCGGACCAAGGAGAGCCATCGTCTATATCCTCCCTACGCCTCTTCGTCGCCGGGCCGGAGCCACAGGACGGTTGCGGAAAGCGGCTTCCCCATCTTGTGCGACACCGTGCCAGCCGCATCACCCAACTTCGCGGCCGTGTCGCTTTGGTAGAGGATGTCGCCCGGTGTCATGCCGGAGAACCCTGTGATCTTGCCGTCCATCACGACATCGAGCGAGTCGTTCAGGACGAATGTGGTCTTTCCGCCAGGGGCGGAAGCGGCCACTCCGATCGCATGAGCTGTCCCGGCTACGCTCGCGTCCGCCACCTGCACCTTGCCGGCGGAATCGACGTACACCGTATCACCGACGGAACCCGATCCGCCGGCCATGAACCGTTCAGTGCGTGCTCCGGGGAGGGGCTTGACGAGGGATGGCGTAACTGCGATGTCTGCCATTTCTCACTATCCTTCCCCATCACCAGCCTACTTTGAGGGCTGGTGATCTAGGCCGAACTCGGAAGCGATGCGCGTCTTCTCGGCTTCTTGCTGTTCTTTCGTAGGGCGCTTGTCGCCGTCCAGGTCCGGCTTATCGACTGTCTTCGCCAACAGGTACGGTTTCTCCGTACCAAGTTTCTTTAGGGCCGTCTCGATCGCCTTGCCATCCACTTCATCCTTCTCTGCATCATAGGGCAGGGCGTCGTGACTGATAAACCGTTCTGCATCCGCCGGATCAGCGAACCCTTGCTTTGTGGCCGCCAGCCGCACGGCGCTACTGATCGTTGCACGCTTGACCTTGGCCGCATCCTGCAACCGAGCCGCCTTCAACTCGTCATTCTCGACCTTCAGGCGTTCGGCCTCAGTCAGTTCTTCCTTCTTGCGCTTCGCGTCGGCCTCATCACGTTTCTTCAACTCCGCCTTGCGTTGCGCGCTTTCGTGCGACACACGGCTTGTTTCCACTTGCTCGGCCAGCAGTTTGTCCGCCAACTCCTCCGGCTTCAACTTCAACAGTTCGGCTCGGGCCTTTTCCGCCGCCGTCGGATCGGGCGTGTGTTCGCCCGCACCGCCGCCGTCCGCGCCACCGGCGCCAGCACCTTGCGACGTACTGTCGCTACTTCCGCCTGTCCCTGCGCCGCCTCCCGCTCCAGCCTCGAACAAGAAGCGTGGCCCGAACATGCTATGGAACATACTGTCCCCTTCCCTTTGGCCTACTGGCCTGCATCCGGTTTGCTAGGACAATCCTACATAGGAACATGGAAAAACGCAACCCCCCACCCATGGCTACCTGGGGTAGAATGACGCCGATCGCGCGGGACAGTCGGAGTGTCGTAGCTGGCCGGCTCGACACTCACGACGGAAGGGAACGGCAGTCTCACAAGGACTGCCGTTCGTCGTTTATCTCCTGACTTGCGCCCAAAACACTTCGCCCTCAGCCAGCAGAATATCCGTCAGGCCGATGTCGAACTCTGCCAGATAGAGCACCGCCGCCGTTCGACACCAACGATGGAATGGAGGCCACGGCAACCAATCGGCGTATCTCGGCTCCTCTGTCAGATGAAAGTTGCTATTCAGATTCGCCACTTGGCCATGAACACGAATGCAGGTCCTCGTAGTCCTTCGATCGAGCGCGGCGATCGCTTGCTTCTGGAACTTCTGCTTACTCCCTGCCAGCGCCGCGATCAGCATCGCCGCGAACACCGTTTCTGATTCTCTGGCACTCCAGTCCGCGGTATCCGCCGCTGTGCTCCCGTAACTGAACACCCCCACCCGGCGATCGTCTCCAAGGACCACGGCAGTCTCCGCTCCGCTATCGACCAAGGCGATTGCCTGAGCGGTCTGCCTCTGCACGCCAGCTACGATAGCATTCAGCGCCCCCGCCGCCACGCTGTCGCTGACCACGACTGGCTCAATCCCATAAGCGCCCAACTGCGCCCTAGCGTTGCGCAGGCCAATCGACCGACCAGCGAGAAGGCTCAAAGTTGCCGCCTCTCGCACCGAGCGTTCTAAGTTGAGCATCACGTCCCTAGCAGCCCCCACATCCCACCGACCGCCCCGGTGTGCCGTCGCCATCGCACGTCGGCTGTTCCGATAGAGCGAAACGATACGGCCCCTGGGATGATCGGCGGTACCAATCTCCGCGAACAACCGATCCATTTCGTGATTGGACCGGACTGCAAACGCGATCGACTGTTCGAGAGGGTTCGCCACCGCTTACTCCTCCCCCGTTTCCTCGCCCCGCTTCCCCTGGTCTTCCTGGTCCTGGTCACCCTCGCCCTGATCGCCCAACTCGCCACCGATCGCCAGCATGTTCTTTCGCATGGCAGTCTTATCCTTCCACTCCTCGGTATCTTTCATCTTGGCGATCTGTTCGGCGGAGTAGCCCAACTGCTCCGACCACAGGAACTCCTCCGGCACTCCCAATTCCGCGTGCACCTTTGCAGTGTCGGCCCTGTCCTTGTCCGACCGCAACTCGGCCGGCTTCCAGATCGTCCGCAACTGCGCCTCCGGGAACGACTTTTGCCCGAACGTCATCGCCAACTTCACCGCCATCTGCATGGCCCAGGCCCAGGCGTCACCGTAAACCGTCTGACGATTCATGATCTTCGAGACGTACGGTGCCTCCTGCTGTTTCAACGTGCCCTCAGCGGCAATCATGTGAGTCGTCTGGAAGCGCGACAGAGGTGTGTCGCTCACGTCCGCGATGCGGAATACGATCCGCTCCTCCAGCATGAGGAGCGACTTCAGATCGCCCGGTTCGATGTCCTTCACGTCCACTTCATTCTTCGGCTTGGATGTGCCATACGCACTGCCGGGGGTAATCTTCACGACGTTCGATGAATCGGCGTTGGGTTCCTTGCCGTCCGTCGTCATCACGAAACCGAAGGTGAACAAGAGGCGGAACCCCGTAGAATCTGCCGTCGCCAGGAGGTCCAACCACTGCTTATTGAGGCCATCCTGCAAGGGGATCACATCGTCAAGGTCGGACTTACTCCCTGGGTTATGGACGTGGGCGACCGGAATGCCGAGAGGGTTTCCCTGTGCGTCTACCCACGGTGTCGGCCACGGCGCGTCCGCGATCCCCACTACGTTTCCGGCATCGTCACGGACGACTACATTCTCCATGAAGGGGAGCCACTGGCCGCCGTCGAGGATATATTTCTCGATCCGGTCGGCATAATAGACTGTCTGACGTTGCACGTTACGCTTCGTCTCCGGTTCCCACTCGTACCATCGCTTTACCGCGCGGATCGGCTCTGCCAGATAATCATTGAACGGGTATTCCATCCACATACCGTAGCCGGCCCAGGGGTCTTTCCATGTAGCACCTGATCCGCCAGTCAGAAACGCATCGACGTATCTCGGATGCAGGATGAACCTCGGGCGTCCCCTCTCCACATCCCAATCGATCAGAATGAACGCCTCTCCATCCCGCGATGCCCACTTATGCGCCTCGCCAGCGACGGTCGCCATTTTCGCGTCCTGCCACCACCGCCAGATCGTCTCCTCTTGCAATTGATCCCGCGTCCTGGTGCTTCCCTCCTCCGTCTCGAAGGCGAAGCCGCTCACGGCCAGCCGTTCGACCACGCTATCCACAACGTCAGCGCAGAGGTTCACCCGGAACCTCAATTTGCCCGTTGACGCCTGATGTTGGTCGAGCCAATCCCTCTGACGATCGGTGAAATAGACGACGTGCTGACCGTCGTAGTATTGGCGTGCGAGGGTGACGGAGTTCTGTGCCTCGACTTCCTTCTGATCCGTGACAAGTGTGCCTAGCATCGGATACCTCCCCTCGAACAGCCAGTCGAGGACGCGTGATCGAACGCCGGTTACGAAACGGTTGACCATCAATACCTCCACACCCTGCGATCAGCCCCCTGGAGGATAAAGGCGGCTCCATATCTGAGCGCGTCGCATCGGTGGAACAGACGCTTATCCATGATTTCCTCCGTCGGCTGCCCATCATCACCCAAGCGCCGCCGATACGTCGCGAGTTCGTGCCTTAGACCTTTGCACCGGCGGGCAATCTTCAGTCGGCCCGTCTGGAACATTTCGATCACTCGGTCGATCCCAGGCTCGACACCGACATCGGGAGGCTCCTGCACATTGATTCCCTCCGCCGTCCAATCCCGTCTCGACTGCCCTTCCGACCCGGCGCCGCCGACGTACTGAATGGTCTTGGCCGAGAGAAACACGGCGTCTCGCTCCTTGACATTCTTGGCGTGTTCCTCAGTGCTTACCCCCCCGCCCAGGTACTCATCATACACAGTCCAGCGCCCTTGTGTATCTTCTACCCACCACAGGATCGCTTGGTTCGCCCCGCCGAAGTCCAACGACGCCATGCGGTTCCACGGCGGAGGATAGTCCACATTCTCCGCCAGCATCGACTCCTCGAACGCATTGTAGATCAACCCCGCGGGCTTTGCGTAACGCCCACGATAGAACATCTGGTAGCGCCAGTCAGGAAGACGGTCCTTCGCATCCTCGAACTCCTCGATGGGGAACGCGGGGTTCTGAATGGAGTCGAACTGCACCACGTCGTATTGCTTGTTGCCGTCCACCCATTTGTCGTACCACTCTGTCTTTGTCCACCCCATGTTATAGACCGTCGTCGTCCCCAGCGCCCGCCCTCTGGCGAGTGACAGACGACGCAACACCGCTTCCCAATCCAAGACATCCCACTCATCTTGTCCTACTTCATCCAGCCACACCGCCTTCGCCGTCGCCGCTTCCAGGCCACCACCCGTCCCGACTGAAAGAAGGATGATCCGCCCCCACATGATGTCGGTCGCATTCCGTGCCCAAAACGTCCCGGTGCGCGGGTCCTTCAACTCCAGCACCCGCGATCCCGACCAATAGCGCGCAATGCCCAACGTGTGCTCGAACCACTTACGCATTTCGGGGAGCATCTTCAGAGCGAACAGCGGGTACGATGTTGTGATCGCCAGATAGTCATTGCCCCCACGCGGGTCAGCCGTCCTCGTGATCTCGCGCCACAGCCAGATCGGGCCGAACGATGTCTTCCCGCCCTGGGTGCCGGCGAGCATGAGGATGAAGCGCGCAGTGGACAGCCAAACCCGGGCCTGCCCCTCGTGAGGATTGAACTCCAGTGTGCCGTCAGGATGGACTTGATACAGCGGAGGATATTGCGCTACTGCAACCGGCGCGTCAGAAAGCACTCAGCCCGCCTCGTCCCTGGACGGCAACTGAATGGGAATCGCAGTTTCCACACCATGCTCCAGCGCGACATTCGCCGGGAGATTGACCACAACCTCTCGGATCGGGATGATGACATTCACACTTCCCCCCTCCATCCCAGGCAGGCCGAACACCCCGCCCTGATCCTGCCAATTCCGCTTGAACCGCTTGGCCAAGAACCGTTCCGCCGCGCGCCAGTCATTCGGGATTTGTTGCCGCCACATCGCGACAATGCGGCCTTCGGCTTCCAACTCTGCCGCTTGAACATCGTCACGAAACGCGGCATAGATTGAGGCGACACCCGTCTTGCTATCTGCCTCTCCCCGGACGATCCACTCCCTGAATGTGCCATAGGCCACACCTGCAAGCCCGCACGCCGCGTCATAGTAGTTTCCGATGCGGATTGCTTCGAGAAGCCTCGCCCGAAGACGGGGATCCTCCAACTTCGTCGGTCTGCCAGTGACCTCCCGCGATCCAGCGCGGCGTGCAACCGCCCTGGGTGTCGGCTTCGCATGTGCTGATCGGCGGCGCCTCGGCTTGCGTTTGGCCACTGGCTACACCGCGTGAGAGAGAGGCCACACCCGCTGTACATGAACCATCAGGCGGAGTGTAGTTTGCACCTCTCGATATTCAAGGTATCGGCCCCACTTCTCTTTCAGGTACTTCAACTCCTTCTCCTCACGCCGCTTTGATCGGGCCACCGCATTTCCGCCAGTCACTCCCGACCGATCATGGACGAATGACAGCCGCGCGTCCTGCCAGACAATCCGGTACTTCATAAGGGCCTGAAGGCAGAAATCGATGTCGGCCCGCATGAGGAGCGACGTGTCATATTTGATCTCCCGGCCCACGACCCCAATCACTCCTCCGATCCAGGAGTTGAGCATAAACGGCGCGTGCGGACGGAATTTGCGCACATCCCACGCTTGATTGAATCCGAACACCCCGGTCTTGGCCTCGGCCGCGCACTGCGCCGCCACATCGACTGCCCGTTGAACGTCGAGCGGATCGGTCACGTCCCGCTTATGCAAGCCGACCAGTGCGTAGAGGGCGTGAACGTCATCATCGACAAAGCACAGCCGGTCATCCGGGAAGTGATCGAGCATCCACTGCCGAAGAGGTCCTATCCCCACCACCGAATCCGGATGGGTGACGATCTCCACGTCCGGGCAGGATCGGGCGTAGTCCTTCGCCTCTAGCCTTCCAACACACAACGTCGCTTGAGGAAAGAGCCGGAGTGCCTTCTTTGCGACCAGCCTTGATCGCTGACGGGAGGGGATCAAGGCTGGGCAGGGGATCATTTGCCGCTGCCGTCAAACATCGCCATCACTTCCGGCCCATCGAGTACACGGCCGAGGCCGATCTTTCGCTTGCGATCTCCCACCGTGAACCCTACCCGGCCCACGCCCAGGCGATCGAGCGCATTGAGAAAGTCCAACTGATTGCGGAACATGAGGACGACGTAATCGTAATACTCGTAGGGCTGGAGTTCCATTTCGGGGATCGCCGCATCCTCGATTTCACGCTCCTCTTGCTCTCCGATGATCTTTCCCAGCTCATCACCCTCGAAGATGCCCGTCAACAGCGCACTTTCTTTCTCTGCAATCTCCTTCAGCACATCCGGGTTCCACTCGGCCAACTCACCAGATCGATTGTCCATGAGCGCCATCCGGGTACGGTCACGGCCTTTCAGGTCCTTCCGCCGGACAGCTACCAGCGTATCGGCATCTGCATCCACGATCATCACCTTCTTCACCCCGGCCATCTGCGCCGCCGTGCGAACGCCGTTGCCTGCGATCAGTGTGTCCTTCCCGTCGATCAGGACACTCCGGCCAGTGCCGACCTCCCGGAGCGAGTCAGTGATGACTCCTAGATTGCGAACACCGTGCTTGCGTGCATTGTGAGGGTCGGGCCGGAGGACGGAGAGATCGGCCAACTCGACCTCTCTTGTGACGATCTCGCGCTTGGGTGGCCTGCCGTTCGTCTTTGCCTTTACCTTGCCACGCTTGGCTTTGGTCCGCATGGATCGATCCTCCCCAGGCCCGGAACGACTGCGGGATGTCCCGCAGACCGCCGCCTGATCGGGATTATACAGCGGCTTGGCCGCACAGCCACTCAGGAGAACCTCAGCGACCTTTTCAGGGAGGGCCGGTGTCATCTGCCAGGGCCTCCCCACGCCGAACCTCCTGGAACTTCCTGGGCCTTTCCCCGCAGACGAAAAATAGAGGCGCCCGCCTTGTCAGGGCGGGCGCCTCACCGTGCTCCGCGGGAGGGCGGGATTTAGGCTTCTTCGTCCGGCATTTCCTCCATGAACAACGGGGCTTGCCGCGCCGCTATTCTAGATTTCTTTCCCCACTTCGTCTGAACGAAGCTGTCGATCCCTGACCAATACGCCCCGGCCTGCGGGCGATAGTCGTCCAGCGTCTTGTCCTCGGGTTTCAGTCGGCAACCTTCATCCAGCCAGTGATCCACACCACGCCCCAGGCGCCGACCGCCCGCAGTGTGTTTGTCCAGGGCAAAGTCGGGGACCTCACGACGCTCCTCCGGGTTCTGGAGGCGCCGTTGATTGAGGACACACTGGAACTCATCCGCGATCCGGGTCTTGGTCGATCGACACATCCTCAGGATCGCGTTCGACAGCGCCAACCGCGCCGATCCATCCCGGCCATCCTCCCGGAACTCGAAGTACGACTCCCGGCAGGCCCGGACGTAGAGCAGGACATCCGGCGAGGCGATCCCGATGTCCTCCAGGCAGATCACGACCAGCCGTTTCCAAAGGTAGGCCTCGTACTTCGGGATCAACTCCAGGGCGAACCACATCGCCTCCCATTCGTCGGCCCGCCGGATCAACTTCTGGACGGCGGAGATCACTTCGCCCAGGTCGTACTTGTTCGTTTCCGTTAGCAATCGCATGGCTACCCTCCTGCCAACATTATAACAGACAGGCCATCGCCGGTCAAGTGCAGGCGTCCAGGGCGCGAGCGTTCAACCGCTGGCGCAGGCAGGCCGACGGCTATTCGTAATCCGCAGACCTTCCGCCGGGAAGGACGGCGCCGACTTGCAACACCATCACCTTCGCCCCGAAGGGCAGATCGTGGCGGGTGTTGAACGGCGTGTGCGAGAGGCGATAGTCACTCATCCCTGGCCTCCTCGCTCGGTCTTTGCCTTACACCGTAAGCAAGTCACAAAGTCCTCGCTCATCGTAGACAGAAGTCGTCGGCCCGCGCGGTCTCTAAGTAGGAGATTTCGACCACACGGGGAGAACGCAATCCCCTTGCGATGTTTCGCTGGGAAAAGATGGACGCGGTGACCACTCATCCCTGGCCTCCTCGCTTTGCCATCACAAGGGCGACATAAAACAGGAGCACGGTTAGACCTACCAGAACCAGCGTAATGGTGTGCCCAATGCCGAAGATTGCCCACGACAGATAATCGACTACGACCAGCAGTAGCACCCCGCGGATCAACTTGTCGCCCAGTTTGTTACTCATCCCTGGCCTCCTCGCTTTGCCTCACCAAGGAGCGGGATGCCCACACATAGAAGAGTTCGGCATCCGAGGCCGTTAGCATGTTTCCGGCCCCGAGTGTGGCAATCTTCAGCAGAACCGTCGTCAACTCCCGCACCTGCTCCTGCGAGGCGGCGAGGGCGTCGCGTTGGTCACGGATGAGCGCCAACATTGTGTGACTCGTCTCGTCTCGATTATCCGCCAACATCCTGCTGGCCCGCTCCAGCAGCGTCTCGGTGTCACAAGTCGGCATGGCGCGCCACCTTCTGCATCACCGCCACGACCTGCTCGGCCTCCTCCGGCGAGAGGATCAGGGAGGCCGTGTACGAGTAGCACAGCAACTTCGTCCCCTTGACTTCATCGATCGTGATTTCGACCTGGACCTCCGGGCCGTTCCGGTCGTCCCGATCGACAGCCCGCATCCGAACGGTGACGGTGCGATGCTCAAAGTGCGACCCCGGCCAACCGTCGGTGAACTGCTGGAGCGTCAGGTATCCCTCTCGATACTCAAGACCTTCGGTGACAATTGCCATTACAGCAACCCCAACTGATCGCCGCCGCCGGTCGTCAGGATCATTGTCGCCTCAGCGATCAACCGATCCCGGCGGGCCATTTCAACCTTCTGCTCGTCGGCGTACTCGCCAGCCCGGACAAAGAACAGCCCCGGGATGTTCGTCTTGCTCTCGCCCTGATAGGACACACCCCACGGCGCATCATCGTAACCGAGCATCTTCTGTACCGCCGCCTTGCGGATCACCTGCACCATCGCACAAGCGAGGGAGGCGAAGTACCCGGTCTGCGCGTCTCTGCCCTCTACCTTCGTCCAACCTGCCGTCTCGCACGCCTGATAGTCATAGCAGTACGAGGACGAGATCACCGCAAGCAACTTCGCCTGATGGTCGATCCCTATATCCCTGATCGGTCGGTACTGATACGGAGGCTCTTGATCCTGGCCGACACGCCCTGGCCGCTCGTCGGCGTCGGGGTATCGATCGTCCACACTCAGCACGTTCTCCGCCATCAACACCTGACCCCAGGCGGATGCGTTCTCCTCGGTGAGGATCGTATACGACTCTGATCCGCCAAACACCGTCGGAACCGAGGGATGGTAGGCGTACAACTGGTGGTGCTTGAGGCTCAGGCCGAACCAAAGCAGGAGATCGACTGTCAGATGGTCAACCACGTATGCGCTCATTTCGTTCGCCCTCCCAGGCTACCTACGATCCTCCGGGCCGGTTTGCCCGCCAGGGCGCCCGAACCTCACGGCTCAGGCGCCAAGGGCGGACGAACCCGCTACCAGTCGCCGGATCGTCCTCCCGGCACCGTCCACCACCACGGCGATCGATCGATCATCGCCGGCGAGATCGCCCAGGCCAGCGCGATCAAGACCGGCGCCTCAGTCCCGCGCGCCTCCCGATAGCGCCACACCAGCAGGAAAGGCCACTCCGGGAACTCGATCCGCCAAGAGTGATTCCACCGTTCCCGCCAACCTGGAAAGAACACGATCCGCCATTGGTTCATCGCCCCGATCCGAAAGACGATCGCCTTCATCCCGAAGGGCAGATCGTGGAGCGTGTTGAACACATTGTGCGACAGACGGTACATGCGGACGGCGTTGCGAAGTCGGGCGATCACGACAGTACCTCCAGGTATCCGCATCGATCGGTGAACCGGGTGTTCCCGCGCAGGCCGCACACCGCCCCGTTCGAGCGAACGCAGAACATCATCCGGGGATCGCGGGCCGTGCGGATCATCCGATACTCCGCACCCTTCAACCCGCGCAGGGTATAGGCAACAGCGCCGGCCTTGGTCGATAACGGGCCGGCGGTGACTTCGTACTTCCCGCCCAGGATCGAACCGACGGTGTTGATCTCCTTACGACACAGAGGGCAGATTGTGACAATCCCGAAGGCGCGCAGGGCGCCCTCGGGTTCGATCAGACGTTCGCAGTGCGGGCACACGATCAGGTCAGTCACGCCACCGCCTCCTCAGTGATCCAGGCGAGGGCCACCGGCAACGGAAGCCCGAACAACTCCGCCCGCTCGACTGCCAACTCCAGCCGCAATTCCATCCGTGTCTCACGGATCGCCGCAATCAGCGTCTCGCCCTCATCGATCGATGATACTGCGCCGATCGCCAGCATAAGGTCGTCCAATTCTCTCGACAGTTGAACGCTTCGGGGTGCCATTGTTATTCTGCCCTCCCAGGCATCTGATCCTGCCTACATTATAGCCGATAATCGGGAGGCCGTCAAGTACGAGGTTCAGCCTACTTACAACAGATGTTCTAGTCGGGGATCAGGCGGGGTTGTGCGACCTTGGGCGGGGCGGAATCGGAGAGTAGGGGATCGTTTGGCTGATCGCCGCCCCCGCCCCGCTCAGGACCTTCCAGGGCCGGGCTCGGCGTGATGTGCAACTGAGCCTGCGCCCAGGCGATCGCCTCCTCCTTCGTAGCCCAACGCAGATGCTCCCACGTGCGAGCCTGGAGGTCTGGAAAGAAAGTCTCCCTCCCCTGCGACAGCCACCAGGGGAGGGAGTGACCCTCATCGTATCGGAGGACCACCGGATCAATCGACATTCCGCCCCACGCGATACCGAGCGAGCCTGCCGCCAGTTCGGAGTGTCACAGTTCACCTTTGGCGCAAGTCGTTCTCGGCCTCTGCCGCGTCAAAGGCCACTTCCCGCGACGAGATACCCGTTTCCAGGATTGTCTTGCACCCTGGACACCAAACCCCCCACCCCTCAGCGTACGGCCAGATCGTCCGTATCGCCTCGAACTGGTGCTGGTGACTGAACATCTGCGAGAACGTCTTGCGGAACATCCACCTGCGGATCGCCCGGACCAACGCCCACATCCTGACCTCCTGGCGGCAAGAGCCACCGCACCTTTTCCTTGATCTTCAACGGCGCACCTTCAACCCAATCGACCACCGCCTGCGCTCCGTATTCGTTCGCCATCCTCGCCAAGAACCAATCCCTGAACTCCGGCGTCTCGCCTCTGTTCTTGTGAAACCACCGGCACACAATCGTACAGTTGACCGCGCTCCAGAAGTAATCGTGCTTCGACGCATCCAATTTCTGAAAGACGCTCCTCGGATAGATGACCTCGTGCAGGTCCAGCGGCTCGTCGCAGATGTGATGCTCGAACTGCTGGCCCTCGCACCGATACGCCTTCCGCGTTCGCTTGCTCTCGAACACGATGCGGTGCCATACGAAGTCCCGCAATTGGCGCCTGCGCACCAGGGCCTCCGAATGAGCCAGCCGCTCGACGGCCTTCCGCACCTGCCGGCGGGACTGACCAGCCGACGCCTTATCGTTCCAATGCTCCCGGCGCTTACCCACTGCGCGGCCTAAGCCAAACCTGCTGAGTGGTGTGCATCGACTCGCCCCTCGGCTTCGTTTGTCCCCCCATGAAGGCGTGCCACATGCCCTGATAGATGGGCGCCCACGCCGGCCAATACATCGCACGCCACGTCGCCTCGGTCAATGAGATCACGTAACGACAGTACCGCAGGTTCATCCGCGTCGGCGGCACACTTCTGTAAGCCATCATCGCGATCCGCTGGTGATCGACGTTCAACAACCGCCACAGGAGGTCGTGGTGTTCAGACTCGCTCATCCCAACACCCGCCGACTGGTCCTCATTCTCGACTCTCCCTTGCCCGCCTGACGCGGGCGCATCGCTGACACAACTCGCTCAGGTTCGGTATCCGATTCTCCGGGTGCCACCCCCGGATGATCGGCAGGCCGCACACCGTCCACAGCCCGGTCAGAGCCTTTTCCGAACCGTCGGCCAACTCGTCATGGACGACTTCGCCCTCTTCGGATCGCCAGCGCCCGATCGCCGGCAATAGCAAGGCGATCACCTAGTCGCTCCTGCCAGCGTATACGCCGACCGAACAATTTGCGCGGTCTCCTTTTCGGTCAACTCAGCGACGATCTCCGGGACTGTTACCAGCCGCGTCTTACCAGTGCGGAGAATGCGGCGACATGCCGCTCCATCCACCAGCCGCTCGATCCGCCTTGCATGGAACTTCGCCTTTCTCGTCATCCGAACATCCTCCTCTGCGCCCACTTCTCCCCGATCGGCACCAGGAACTCCGACTGGTGGCCGGTGATGGGGCACGGCCCGACGTGATCCACCGACAGATAGGCACCGCAAGCTGTGTGGTCGCACGCCGACCGGAGATAGATCACGTTGCTGTCGCCGTCCCGCTTCCCAATCGCATTCGGCTCACGGCACACCATATCGGCAATCCGCCCACCTGCCGACTGCCACGGGATCGGCGTCCCTCCATCGAGAGCCCGCGGCGGGAACCCCACATGAAAGAACCCATCCACGATCTCATGCCGCGTCACCGGACGGCCAACTCGCAGGAGATAGGCCACGATCCGGTCCTTCTGCGACGTCGCCCGCCCGGTCAACGCGTGCTGGTAGTACGCCTCCCGACTCGTGTTCGTCACTCGACTCGGCGGTGTCATTCCGTCCTCCGGTGGTGGGGCGTATGGCCAATATGCCACCCGCCACAGAATCGGCACTTGTACGTGCTGATCGCGCTGTCAGTCGCCTTCGACGCATACCGCGCTTCGCGGACTGCCTCTGTGTGATCCGCGAAGCGCCGTTTGCCCTCGCACTGCTTACGGCGTAGCGCCCTCTTACTGGCCAACTACTGCAACTCCCCGCCGTAGTATTGCCGCTCCCAAGCCTTGCGCTTGCTGACAGCCTTCTCATGGGCGATGTCCTCACCCCACCGATCAACACTGAACCGGCTCTTGAGAGTGCGACCCTCTGGCGTCTTGATCCGCGCTTCCCACACTGGCCTCCCACCGCCGAAGGGTTGATAGCGTGAGATTCCAACACGCCGCGTTGCGAATCGTCTCACCTTCCTTTCCGTGCGCGGCTTGGCCATCTTGCCCTCCTGAGTGTTGCGCCACTCCAGCGCCGCAATCAGGGCCTTCCGCTTCCCGTCGTGTGTGCTGACCTGGAATCGCTTATACCGGCGCTTCCCTGCCCAAGACACAACGACGACATAGCCAGCGCCCTGTGTTTCGGACGCCGGCCTGAACGTAATCCCTTTCTTTCCTGTATTGCTCAACTCGGTTCCTCCTGGGAGACTTCTGCCTTCGACCAATCGCCGGCAGTTTCCTCCGCCTCTCGCTTCCACTTGCGTACCTTCTCCGCCATCTTCTCGAACTCACGCGTCAGATACGTCTCCTCCTCGGGCAACAACTTCACCGTCTCCTCCAATCGCCGTGCCACCAAATCCTGCCACGCCTCGCCTGCGAACACCGACATCGGGATTTGATCTATGGCATAGGCCCTCTCCGCCGTCTTGAACACTTTGACGTTGGCCATCGTGATCTTGCCACCGCCCTCCAGATTCCCGGCCAACTCATTCTGAATCTCCTCCGGTTGGACGGCCACTACTTCCGCCACTGAGACTGCGATACGTCCCGCAGTCAGCGCCTTGCGGATTGGCGCGATCAAACCTCCCAACTTCAAGCGTTTCTCGATCGTGCCTTTCGGCAGACCCGTCGCCTCTCCGATCTGCGCCATCGTCGCACCGTTCTTCAACAGCGCCTCAATCGCCGCCAACTCACTCACCGGATTGTCCGAGCGCAGTCGGTTCAGCGCCAGCGTGAGGACATCTCGCCACTGCCCCTCCTCGGCTCCATAGACCATCGCCGGCACTCGATCCAGGCCAGCCGCCCGTGCCGCCTTCACCCGGCGCCGTCCATCGATCACGTCATACCCGCCCGCCTTGGCCTTCTTCGTAGGCCGTTCCACGACCACGATATTCTCCAAGACGCCAAACCTTCCGACGCTCTCGACCATCGCCGCCGTTGGCTCCGGCCCCGGCAACTCCTCATCGATCGGCAACGCCATCAGCGCGATGTATCGGCGCTCCGCCTTCGGTGCGTCCTCAGGGATCAATGATCTTTGCTTCGTCATCATGCCCTCCCAGGCCCAAGGATTACGACGTTCGCATAGCGCGGCTGAATCTCCATCTGGCTCACTCGACCACTCGCCATCGTGATCTTGATAGCGTCTCCCTTATCCGTACCCTCAACAAAGTACCGAGTGGCGCCCACGAGGATCTCAACACCGCCTCTACCGGAGTAAACGTCCTCCGGCGGTTCCGGCGCTCGCGTCTTGATGGTCATGCGCTTCATTCGTCGTCCTCCTCGTATCCATCCACGAACTGCTGTAACTTCGACCGCATTTCGTCCTCGCGCTGTCGGGCCGCGTCGAACAGGTCGTCGTCCCGCAGTTCGGCCACCCGATCCTCGACCAGAGCGCGCAATAGCCGCGGCTCCATCGCGTCCAATTCCCAGGACTCGTCGCCCCACGCCTCAATGTACGCCGCCGCCCGACTGTCTGTGATCTTGGCCGGGTTAGGCGGAGGATCGTGCTCCTCCACCTGTTCCATCGTCAGAGCCATCCGACGCAACTCGATCGTCGACTCGGAGAACATTTCGATCCGGTCCCGTACGTCCCGGTCCATATCCAGACCCGACGGGTCGTGGTCCCCGAAGTAGAGGATGTGGACCTCCTTGCCGCGGCCGATCATCTGGCCGATCCGCTTGCCGACCTCGTACATGTGGCTCAGGCTGGAGTAGCCGCGGTTTGCCGTGAACCGGACGTCCAACTCCTCGCAGGCCGGTTGCAAGACACCGCTCAGCGCGTCCTTCTCCACCATGACCTCAACGTGGCAGGGCTGATCCTCCCACTTGTCGGTTCGGTACTGCGCCGCCGCCGCCGCCACAATCTCCGCAGGCGACCGCCAATGCGCACTCCATTCCGTCTCACGCACCCGGTCCTCGATCGCATCCCAATCGATCATCCCGGCCAGCCGAGCATCGCCCAGGTGGTCGCCCAACCGTTTGTAATTCCGCTGGCTGTTCTCCAGGTGGCCACGCGCGACCAACTGATAGAACAACTGGCGCAGGGTCAGGCGCATCCCTTCCCGACCATACTCAGCCAAGATGCCCCCCGCGATTTCGAGCAACGCCATCGTTTCGTTCGCGAAACGCGTGTGCTTGAAGAACTCGCGCACATCACTCCTCCACGATGTCCACTGGCACGCCGGCCTTCGCTGCCAGGGCAATCACTTCGTTGTGGCTTCCACCGTCTAGGTCGAGCACGACCGCCAGATTCGAGATCGGGAACGACGCAAAGATCGCCGGGTGATACTCCGGCACATGGCCGTCAGGCCGGAGCATCCCGGCATAAGTGAATCCACTGGCCAACTTCCGGCGGACGCCTATCATCATCGGAGCGGTGCCCATCTGATCTAACTCCAGGACCTCGGCCTCGGCCTCCCCCTCGATGTCCTCCCACCACAGCGCCGCGCACATATGCTCCGCGGATCGTGGCACATGCACCGGCACCGAGCAAGGACACCTGCCCTCCGGCTTGCGCACACTGTACGCGGCGCGTTGTTCGATCCACGCCCGTCGGTGAATGAAGATCATCCGACTGCCAAACGTCAACTTCTCGAAGTCGAGCGTCTTGGGGAAGCGTCGGCTCACACCCATCCGCCGCGTTTCCTCGAGAAAGTCGGCCACGTTCGGATAGTATTCCTCCCCAATCCAGTCGAACACATGCCATATACCGTCTCGCTCGATCAACTTCACACCGATCGGGCTGACACCCAACTCCTGCGCCGAGATCGGCAAAGGCGGATCGACCAAGAAGTGCTCTAGCGGTTTGCCGTTCGGAGACATTCCGCATTCGCCGTACACGCCTCCCTTGACCCGTTTCCCGCATCCTCTCGCCATGCCCATCATGCCCTCCCCAGGTTGGCCGGACGCTTGATCCGAGCCATTGCCTTCAACTGGCCCCACTCGAAAATCTGTACAGGGCCGATGATCGTGCCATCTTCCCCCACCGGCACCACGACCGCGCTATTGTCGTCAATCTGCGCGGTGATGCGCCAGCAGTGATTCCTCTCCACCGCCTTGACGACCCGATCCCATTCTTTCTGCGTGACTTCCATGCCCTCCTCCAATCCTGCCTACATTGTAGGCAATACTGCCCACTTGTCAATCCCCAGGCTACGGGTTTTCTGCCCGGTGCGTCCAGGCCCAGGCACCGCGGAAGATCGAGGCATACGCTACGACTCGTTTTGCGCCGCCGCCCATCGATCTGCGGACCTCGACCTCCGCCGTTCCGCCGCCACCGAGCGGGCTGAGGATCGCCAGCGACCACTTCGCGGCGTCGTCCGCATTCTCTGCCTCGATCTTTACCTTGAACGTGACTTCGTACTCGTACTCTCTCATGGCTCCCACCCAGGGATGAACGGTCAAGTTTCACCACCCGCCGTTCGGTTTCATAAGTCGGGCCTCGATCAGCGCCCGGACCAACGTCCCGACCGCCCCGGCCTCCCGATTCAATCCCTGAGCCTCTAGGCGCCGCACGTAGGCCACCGCCGCGTCCGCCGCATTGTGCAGGGACAGATCCGGTTCCGGCAGGTCGGCCAACGTCGGCAGACTTTCGACCAGCGTCAACCGCCGTTGTGTGATTGACACCTGGGCTTGCTCCGTCCAAAACTGCTCGATAGCGAACAACGACTGCTGATCTTGTTCGGCCTGGAGATCGGCCACCATCCGTCGGAAGTCGCCAAGCCGCAAGCCCGCCCCGCTATTCAACGCCCGAACCGCGATCCGTTGCCGGTTCAGATCGAGCGACACCAGCGTTTCGGCATGAGCCAGTGGGATGTTGCCCGACGCTACCAAGCCCTGTATTTCCGGGGCGAGGTTCAAGAGGGCGATCCTCCGCTCGATATGATCCACCTTCACTCCAACGGATCGGGCGATCCGCTCGACTTCCCACCCGAAGCGATCTTGCCGCACGCTATAGGCCCTGCCTTCATCGATCGGGTTCAACTGCTCGCGGCCGACGTTCTCCAACAACATGATCGCCGCGGCTTCCCAATCCTCCAGGCCCTCACGCACGTCGGCAGTGATCGCATCCCATCCGAGACTGACCGCCGCCCGGTAACGCCTCTCCCCCGCAATGATCTCGAACCGGCCCCCGCGAGGGCGAAGGACGATCGGCTGTTGCTGACCGACCTCCGCCATGCTCGCGGCCAAGTCCTCGATGCGGCGAGCGTCGAACACCGTCCGATCGTTATTGCCCGGATCGATCTGAGAGACGGCTACCTGCACCCCGATCATGCCGCCAACTCCTCGTGCCGAAGGTAGAACAACGCTTGCTCGTACGCCTCTTCGATTGTGTTGTAGCCGCCGTCTTTGGCCAGCGTCCACGCGATCGCATCCAACAGAGGCCGCAAGTCCGCCGGCACCTGTGCGATGCTGATCGGGAATTCCTGCTCAACTTCGGTTTCGATCACTCCTTGCGCCATGACTTCCTCCCTGTGGGCTGATTGCCCAACCGACACGCCGGGAGTTTCAACCGGCGTGTGGGGTTGTCCGATCAGCCGTACTTGATCTCCCCGAACACTGCGATCTGGAGCGCAACGTCGGCACCGATCGCATCTACCTCGTACTCATCGGTTTCCCAACCGACGAACTGGCCAGCGATCAGGCGGGACACATTGACCTTGCCACTTCGGATCGCATCGACCGCCTGCTCGATATGCTGTCCCTCAACGAACTTGGAGAACGCCCCACCGCCATCGATGCGGGTTCCATCCTCGATGACTCGAACCGACGTGACGAATGCCTGATCGTCGCGGACGATACGATCGAACTTCGCCCAATAACCACTGCCGGTTTCAACTGCCGTCGTGAGGACTTCTACTGACGCGGTAGCCATTACGACTGCCCTCCCTGGGCGATCATCGCCAACTGTCCGGCGTACTTCGGAAGGCGCCGGTGAGCGATCGACAACTGCTTTCCACTGAGCGTCCGGCCTCGGGCGATTTGCTTGGCGAACGATGTCAGGATTTCCGCATCAACCGCCGTAAAGCCGACAGCGTTGTGATACACCGTCGTCTCTGCATCCTGCTCCGAAGGCGTCTGCCGATCGAAGAGGACCACGATCGCCCGGTGCGCCCACTTAGGATCACTCGACACCTTCTCGCGGATGGTCGCCTTCAACTGCTCGTGCTCGATCTTGCGGGGGTCTTTCTGCTTTCCCATGTTGCCCTCCCCAGGGTTTCAATCCTGCCTACATTATAACCGATATAGGGGGGGGTGTCAAGAGGCCGGCGGGGGCCGGAATACAACAGGCGTTCTAGGTTGGGGCGCCAGAAGAGGAAAGCCGCCAGGAAACCTCGGGCGACGTTTTGCGGGAAGGGTGTGCTAGGGAGTATGGTCCTTGGTCAGCCCGCACCTCCTCGAACTTCCTGTGGGGTCAGCCGCCATCGATCCGCTCGACTTCCTTCGCCACCGCCTCCACAAAATCCCGGCAGTGCTTCCGCACCGATGGCTTGGCTGTCGGATCGTCGGCCACCTGTTCCGCCGACGTGTGCGCCCTCACAAGGCGCCGCTCCCACGCCGCTTCCTTCGCGCCGTCCTTCTTGCGGTGACGAATGATCGCATCCACCGGCGCCGGCCGACCGCCGTAATCGTCGGCGCTCTCAACCGCCCACGTCGCCAGTTTCCGCCAACCATCTTTCCCTGCGGGCTTGCAGGCGCGCAACTGGTGATAGGACAGCACATCGAAGTCGAGGCGGTCCTGCGGATTGAAGAACCGCGCCATGTTCTCTCGATCTCTGGCGGTTCCATTCGACAACTGCCGTTCAATCGCGAACCGCCGACGCACGCGGCTCTTACCGAACCTCGGCCCGAACTCGTCCACTAGCGCGCCGCAGTCGTCGCCGTCCTCCCACTTGCTGTTCGTCTCTCCATCCGACCGAGCCTGTAGCCTCTCGATCACATCGACGGGAAAGATCACGTCTTTCAGGTCATCGAATGACAACTGCTTTGTCTTCGCCTTGCCTTTTCTCTTAGCCATCACTTCAACCCCTCCACTATCTTGATCGCTTCCCTGATCCGCTCATACTCCGCGAGCGCCTTCTGGCCGCGGATGTAGTCGGGGATCGCACGGCCCAGGTTCGCATCGAAAGCGAACTCACGCTGTTTCACCTTCTCCATGCACTTGATCGCTACCTTGATCGCCTCGGCTCGATTCACGTCGCCGCGCCCGCCAGGACGACGCACATCAGCACCAAGGCCACGATCAGGAGGGCCGAGCACAGCCCGCCGCACCCACTGTCCCGGCGGCGCCTGTCGTCCAGCTTGATATTCAGGCGGATCGGATCATCCATCCTTCAACCTCCCGCGCAATCGATCCTCGGCACGATACATCCCCTCCAAGCCGACCTCCCCGTATTCCCGGCCACGATGTCGGAACTCATCCAGCGACTCGACATAGTGATCCGCGGCCTTGGCGATGCGTACCAACCACAGCGCGTCCCGCACCAGGATCGGCGTCATCGTCTCGACGTCCAGGCTTCCCAACTGACGCTCGATCGCGTCAAGCCGCGGCGTTCTCATTCGGGACATCCGCTCGCTCGTAGGTCGCCTGGAAGATTTCCGGATTGCATGGATACAACTCGCCTTTGATGCCTCGGATAATCCAGTCGCCGGGGATCGCGATCATCAGCCCTTCCGATCGGCCATCCACTCCGGTGTTGATGACGAGGCGAGGCGACCACACGCCCCTCTCGTCCAGGTGCTCCGACTCGAACACCACCGCGCCCACTACTTCGATGCCATGATCGATTCCTTTCAGCACTGCCTCGGCCCACCAATTCGGGTCCTCCTTCATCTTCGGATAGATGAACTCGATCGCCTCGACCACCACTGGCTTCTTGCGATAGCTACCCATCATTTCCTCCTCGGGATGCGTGAACTGCCGTCTCGATACAGCGGGTCGAATCGGACCACGACAGGGCACAGATCAGGATGCCCGAACGATCGAATGAACTGATCCTTGTCCTTCCACAGCCCTCCCTCGGCTTCCACGTCGCTCTCCGGCATATCGCCCAGGCGTTCGCGGTACGGTTCGCACGTCAACCGGATCAGCCCGACCGAATGACCGTTGGCGCGGGGCGACTTGTTGTAAGCCTCGTGAACCAACCTGCCCTCGCGCCACGCCTTCAACCACTGCTGGAAGTATGACTCCTTCCACTGGCGCCGTGTGCAGGTCTTATTCCCGACCAAGAACGCCTCCGTCGTCCAGGCGAAGGAGACGATCATCGCCCCTGCCTCACTTGTCCATTCCACAACTTGGCCTGCTCGGGATAAAGGTTGATCGTGCTCGGGAACTCTTGAACCCGCAACGCCTCCGGCCACTCCGCAGGATCGTGTCGCTTATCCGGGTGACCGCCCAACTGCTTGACGAACACGGCAATCCCCAGGCTACGGCACTGCCTCAGAAGATCCAACGCCCACTCGACCTCCATCGGCCTGCAACCCTCCTGGCTCTCGCCGCCGATGATGACCCAATCGATCGCCGGCCCGATCCTGAACGGCCGACCGCCCATGCCGCCATACGCCTCCGTATCGACCAGTCCACTCAGATCGACCGGCCCGATCATCGGCTCGACACTCAGGAACCGCACGACGGACGGCTGGCGCGCGATGATCGGCACCCTTTCGTCGGCCCTGGTCTGGTCCTCGACCGACGTGCCAAGCCACACATTCGGCAGGCGCATCACCCCGCACATCCGATCGATGTTCTCCGGGCGCTTCGTCAGTAACAACCAGTCGAGCGAATGCGTCCGACCGATCACATCCCATAGCTTCGTCCGCTCGACACCCAGGCCGCTCGCGGTCGGCTCCTCATCATCGCCATAGTCCTCGAAGACATCGCACATTGATCCGCAGAACACTCGGCGCCGCACGCCTTCCTTTTCCGCCCTCGTGTTCCAACGCCACGGCTCCTGCCAGTGACCAGGGCCGAAGACCCTGCGCTCTCCCCTCGGCCCCCACAGGCCCGGATGACCCCACCGATCGCTTGCGATCTCCGCGTAGCACAACTTACACCCTGGCGAAACCCTCGTGCATCCCCACCAGGGGTTGAAAGTCGCGTCGCACCATGCAATCCCGGTATGCTCACCCACGGCGGCACCAGCGCAGGCGGAAGATGTAGAGCCACCGTCGCCACCAAGTCATGCCTTCGTAGGGATCACACGCCATCGCGACCTCGCACGACCCGTTCGGCCATCCTCGATGCCAGCGGCCCAATCACGTCCAACTGCTCCTGTAACTCCACAGCGTAGTCGTATAACACGCAGAACGCATCCTGCCACTTACGCGGTTTCCCACCCGGCCCAGCAATCCAGATGAACCGGCCTTCCTCCAGCGCCGCCCGGAGGTCCTTCAACTCCTCAACCGGCGTCGGCACTGCCCTTCCTGTCGTCAATCGTCATCATCCACTGGAGCGCGACGGCGGCAATCTGCATCGCCTCCTTCCGCTCCTCCGTGGTCGAACACTCAGGCACACACATCGACACCGGAGCGCCGACATCTTCTAAGACTTGCTCGGCCTTCCGGCCAAGACCGACCGCCTCTTCGAGCAGTGCCGCATCACGAGCATCCAGCCCGCCACCCGCTTCCCGGTCGGCCACAAGGACCGCCTCTGCCGCCTCGCCCACTTCCTCCATGAGGATAAAGAACCACCCCACCGAGTCGTGATTCCGACGCGGTCCCCATTTCTCGTCCTGGCGCCTGCATTCCGTCAATACATCGACAGCTTGAATCGCAGTCACGTCACGCCTCCCTGATACGTGCCATCCATGCCTGCCACAGCGACCGGAGACGATTCCGCGGCAGACCCTTCTCCTTCAACTCCGCCTTCGCCTTCACCAACGACTCGCGCCGGCGGACCTTCCTGAGCGCCATAGTCCGACGCTTAGGCCTCTCCACCTTCACCTTCGGCCCTGGCTCTTTCTGATCCCTCATCGTTTCACCCGAACTTCGCTCGCAGGTCCACCACCTGCCGGTCGTCATACATCAATCCGCCTACCCTGTGCTTGCCGTACTTGATCGCCGTCATTCCATCGAACAGCGACTTGATTACATTGTCCAGGTCAGGGAGGCCGTCGACTCGAATGCCCGGATCGACTTCCTTCGCGATGACCAGCGTGGCCGGCTCCGGGGCCTGCATCATGAACATCAGACTGATCTCCACCGGGCCGACCAGCGTTTCCGTCTCCTCCATCCCGACCTTCCGCTTCGCGTCGATCACCTTCGCCCGGATCAGTGCCTCGTACTCCTTCGTTTGCTCCGGGGTGTAGACCACTCCCTGTCCAAAGCGCGGCCTGCCCTTCGGGACTGCCCGACCCGGCACGACCAAAGTAACGCTCCTCGGCTCCACGTTGCTCCTCCTCGGTGCAATAGAACAAAAGCGTCTCGTAGCTGTCTCCTGCCCTCAACAACCCGAACTTCGCCTGGGGATCGTCCCACACCACCCTCCCCGCCCCGCGGAGCGCGCCCCCGATCCGCTTCTGCGCCTCACGTGCGTCCTCCGGGCTGATCGACTCGACCGACAGCGTGACCAGTCCGGCCGGCGCCTTCCACATTTTCTCGATAATCGATCCCAGGAGGGTTGCCTGAATCTTTCCGCCCGTTCTGAGGTCAATCACCGCCTTCGCCAACTGTTCGTCGCTGATCTCTGCTGGGAACTCATACGCAAATGGCATCATTCCATCCTGATTCCTATCACCCGCCCCCAACCGAGAGAGCTAACCACCGCGTCGATTTCGTCCCGCCATTCCTCAACGACTTTCGGCGCCTGTTCGTTCTGATAGAGCAACGTCACTCCGCCCGCTACCCGAGCAATCTTGAGGCCTCGGCCAAGCCACGTCTGCCTGACCGAGTTAGGTATCCTCTCTTGAACCAACAGCGCCGCTTGGAACTTCTCCACTTCCTCCACAGACACGAATGGCGTAGGTGCAATTTCCCGGCGGGATTCTGCACCCAATCCTTCTTCAACCAAAGACTCCTTTATTTTAGGTTGTGATGGAGTCTTAGGATCGTAAAGGATCGGGTGCAATTTCCCGTCAGCAGATTTCACCCCTGCAATTTCTTCACCTGAAGAATCTGCACCCCCACCGATAGCGGTGTAGTGCGGCCCGAGCCGATAAACGTGCGTGCCCTTCGGCCCTTCGCCCCTTCGGATGACCAATTCGCCCGACGCCTCCAAGACCGGAAGGATGTCGATGATGCTTCGGGCCGAAAGCCGCGACTTACGGGCCAAGAAGTCGATCCCGCACCACGCCTCTCGCGTCTCGGCGTTGATGCTGTTGGCGACCATAATCATCACGACCAAGTGGCCATGCGACTGCTCGCTGTGGTCGATCACTTGGGCAAGAGCCTCGATACTCATGTGACTTCTCCAGCAATGCCATCCGCCCCTCCACGCTGTCGGCATCCGGCGGATTTGCCCTGGGGAGAGCCGTTTCCGACGAAGACCGACAGCGTGGAGGGGCGGATGGAACGACTGCGGTTGAAAATCCCCAGGGCCATGCCACGGATCTTACACCCTGCTCAGTTCAGTGTCAAGAATCACCCGACCCCGGCATGGCGTCCGGGGTCGGGGGGAGGGCAGGGTAGCGGCTCCGGGGGTACTACGGCCCCGGCCAGGATTGGTGGACCGGGAGGCGCCGCAGGAGGAGCCACACCCCACTGGCTTCAAGTTAGCACGAAAGCGCCGTCTCTGTCAACTCACCTGATACTGCGCCTTCACACGCTCCCTCGCCTTCTTGAAATCGTCGCCGCACTCCTTGACGATTTGGAGGCCGACTGAATGCTCCAGGCCAGTTTTCTTGAACGTCAACCAGAATGCCGTCGAAGCACCTAAAGCGTCCTCTCGCACGACCGGCGGAGGGTTTCCATTCGTTGGCTCCTCCGACTTACCTTCGGCACCGGCACCTTCAACCTCATCTTCGTCATGCTCGATCGGAGTGAAATCGCCCTCCGTGACGGGCTCCACATGTGCAACCGCCAGATCGAGCGATGACCCCAGGAGCGCCGGCAGGGTGGCATCCCGCATGGCCACTAATTTCTGTCCGACCCAATTAGGATCGGCCTCGATCGAGAGCAGAGACTTCGTGACCTTGACCTTCTTGCCACCTTCGAGACGACTGATCCGCGCAGGACGGCGGCGCAGGATGAGCGGCATCCCGATCAAGCCGCGCTCGCCCAGCAAGGCGTACGCTTCCAACTGCTCGGTCAGCCGCCCGATGTCATACACGCTCGAAGTCAGCACTGTCAGATAGGCCGCACGCCTCAGGATCGGCAGGATGACCTTCAGCCGTCCATACGGTTTGCAGAATACCGGCGTCCGCTTCCCTGCCGCGTTGTCATAGAAGGCCACCGGCGACTCGCCGTCGCATGGGACCTGCATCCCACCCGGGCCGACGCCATTCTTGACTCTCGTCTCTCCAGTCAGCGGATCGAATGCGTACTGGACGAACTCGCCATCGCAACGGTGGATCAGCCCGCCCGCCAAGTACGCCTCTCGCCATGCCTCGAAGTTTTCTGCCGGCGTTGCGAACGGCAGCACGATGTCGATTTCATCCGGCTTCGGCCCGTACGCCGTGGCGAACTTGCCTGCCGCCTCAACCTCCTTCTCATCGAACTCGACCCGGAAGTACGACAAATCCTTTCCGGGCTTGTTCGGTTCCTTCGGCGCACCCTTGCGAATGCGTCCGATCTCGGGAAACCGCGCGGCGCGATCAGTCAACCCCTTTATGCCCATGGCCCATCCTCCTCAGCGGAAATGTTCGCGCCCATGACAGCGCGAGCAAAGAAATTCGATGTTTTCGGGTTGATTGTTCAGACGATCCCTGTCTTTGTGGTGACGATGAATCCGAATCGTCCCTGGTACTGCTCCGCATCGGATACATGGCAGGGTTTGCGGATAGAGCGTTCTCGTTCTACTGGTAGCCGAGCGGTGCTTGATAGACTGCCCTTTCCAGTTCCAATGTTTGGGACCGCCCGGTTGCTTTCCCCTGTTGAACTCATTACTGCCCGGCGAGAGGGGGAATGTCTCCCTGTGGTGTTCCCACCGCCATAGTCCAAAGCACCGCTTAGAACAAAAGCGGGCGCGAGGGTGTCTTGATAGATTCACCTCCAGTTCTCCGCATCGCTGGCAAGGAGCAATTCTAGGCATCGCCATCCTCCTTGCCCCACAGGGCTTCCTTCGCGGCCTTCAACTCCTCCGGCGTCAGCGGCGGCGGACCCAACTCGGGATAGGCGTCAACAACTCGGACGTAGTTTCCAAGATCGTGCTCGCGCTGGTCATTCACAAACCACTCGGACACGTGGCCCCCCGGCTGGCATCCCTTCGGGCAAATCAGGTGCCATTCCCTTTCGCCCGCTTGCCCATCCTCCACCGGGAAAGCCTTGAGGACCATCGGCCCCCAACATTGAGCACAACGTCGAGACTTCACTTCGCCAAAAAGCATCCGGGGAGTCCAGGCCACGACTGCCCTCCTTCCAATCCTGCCCACATTATAACAGACCTGGGCCGGGTGTCAAGCCCGGCCCAGGTAATCCGACTGCGGGATTCGTTCTCAGCCGACCACTGGCTTGCCATCCTCATCGTGGCGCAGGAGATCGCCCACAACGATTGCCTTCTTCACCAGCTCTAACCGCCTCTTGCGGAGCAAGGCCATCTCCGCTTCGACCTGCGTTACTTCCTCCTCAATATCCGTCGGCATGACCCGGACGCAATCGGGCATGGCCATGTACATTTCCACCTGCCACTGATCTCCCAGGTGTCGGCTCTCCTCCTTGTGTTGGCCCATCACGTGATAATGCTCCACATGGGCCGGATGGAAGCGCACGTGCGATTCCTCTGTGAGACGTATGTCCTTGGGATTGTCATAGCCACGCGCCAGAAATACGATTCTCATCCTTCCTCCCATCTATCGTCACCGTCCGCGTCCACGTTCTCCTGTGCGGCGTCGTACTCATCCCAGGGCGGTTCCCCAGGAAAGGCCACATCATGCAGGAACGTCGGCTGGAGATCGGGGTGACCCGCGCCCACTGGCCGGCACTCACCACAATCGACCGCACCACAGTCACACATCAGATCGCTCCTTTCAACGCCTCTTCCAATTGTCCGGTTTCTGCCGTCGTGCAGTAGGCATAGATCGTCGCCACGAACTCGCCGTCAAGGATGCCGCGGAACAACCAGACGATCGGGATGGTCCGGTGTGCCGCGGCTAACTCGCATCGGATCGCCAGCAATTCATCGCGCAACGCTTCGGCCATCCTCTCGCCTGATCGTCCATCGACCGCACCAATCTCGATCTTGCAGTGAGTGAAGTTGGTCGCCACATCAATCCCCTTGCGCCCAAAACACACCGGCACCGTGGAAGGGATTGCCACACACCCCCGGCCCGATCGCCGTCAGGCGCACCGTCTGAGAGCCGCCGCATTCAGGACAATGCGTTAGGTTGACGAACGTCCAGACGCCGAGTGCCAATCCTTCCGGCAACGACCCCGGATCGCCGTCAATCGCCCGATCAGGACCAACCCACCGAAAGAACGGGATATGCGCTTCGATGCCGGGGTTCCCGCCATCGAAGGAACCGTACGGCCTCCAAGCGTCCAGCGGGATAGCACCGCCGCCGGTTATGACGTGATCGAAGCCACGGGATCGAGCCTCAGCTAAGAAAACATCGAACTGTTGGCGGTCCATCACTCTCCTCCTTTGTGAGGTTTCGCAACACGACGATCCTTTGGATTGAAACGATACTGCCGCTCCCCAAGGTTCAACTCTCGCTCGTTGCAATAGGCGCGGGCGCCCTCGCCAGCAGTGACCATGTTCTCCTCGACCCGCGTCTTGCCGCAGTAGTTACACACGCGGAACACCGATTTCTTGCGGGGCGCCGGCGGTTCGGCGTGCGCGTCGGCACCAGCCTGCAACTGCTGGCCGATCGCCCTCCACAACCGCTGTTGATTTCGGGGACTGCGCCGGGTCTTCATTCCCGTCCTGCCCGGATCGCACGACCAGCCGCGGCCTTGGCGGATAGCCCATCATCGTACCAATCGGCGTAACAGCAATCCGGCAGATCGGCAGAGGTCACTCCAAACAGCGACCGCCGCTCGATCTCGCGATCAACCTTCTCCATCCAGGCCTCGAACGATAACTTCCGGGACTTCGTGGTAGGTTCCATTTTTGCCCTCCCAGGCGCTTTCAATCCTGCCTACATTATATCAGATATAAGGAAGCGTGTCAAGCCGCCGAAGAATGGCATTAGAACAGCCGTTCTCGCGGGCGGTTTGGCCAGAGCGCCCAGGAACGCCCAGGAGCCAGTAGGCGACGTGCCTGTGGGGATTTCCCCTGGCCACCGGCTAATCGCCAGGACGCGCCTGTTTTAGACGGTGCAAGGGGGTCCTAGAAACAATCCGGCCCAGGCGCACCCCGCCAATGGGGGACCTGGGCCGGTGACAACTGAGCGTGCAACGACCGGGCCGCGCAGACCCGCTCGCCAGCACCTAGCCGAAACGTGCCGCCGTCTTCGGATTGTCCTTCAGGCGATTGAACGACACCTGGGATGCCAGCAACAGGAGGAACGCAAGGCCGAAGAAATCGGTCGGTAGGGCGAACCCCAAGAACACACTGGCGGCGTAGACTCCGATGGCTCCGATCACCAATGCGATTGCATATGTGATGACCACAGCGACGGTGCCCGACACGTTGATCCTGCTGAACAGCCATTCGAGCGGGAATGGTCCCACCCACCCGACGATCAGCGTGATGACGTAGAAAATCACCTGCTCGACCTCGGGCGGCAAGACCTGACGGAAAGCCACGATGAAGGGGAGGGCGATGAGCAGAACGAACAAGAGCACAGTGGGGATCACAAACCTTCGAGTGCGAGTCATGCGTTGCCTCCTTTTAGGCAATTCGGAGGGCCGAGCCGGTTAGCCTATACCGTGATCCGGCAGGCCGACGAACTTCCCGCCTCTTAGAACCGACGGCCTCTCCTGGGATGATCCTGAGGAAAGCCTACACCCGAAAAGCCGGCCGGTCAACGCCAGTCAACAACCTCCCAGCTCCGCTTCGATGCACTCCGCCGGGAGCGTGTCAAACGCCGGCCACACGAACGAGAGCAAATTGTCCTTCCACCACCACGCCAGCGGCATATTGTATCCGCCAGCAATTCCGCCGCTGTTGATCCGCACTTCCACCCAGGGGATCGCGAGACTCCCCATCTTCTCGACTGCCGTCTCGTAATCGACTTCGATTGCAAGTCCCTTGATGAGAATGTTTACGAACGCGTCCTTCTGCCCTGTGCAGTCCACGATCAGAAGCGGGCCGTACCACTCCTCTCCTGGCCTTCGGAGGTATGCCGTGTTCCCGATGTTGCCGCATCCCATCACCGCCGCCACCCCCCGATACTCCCCGCACGGCAGGTCGCGGTTATCACAGACAATCTCCATCACGCCCTGCGCGTAACTCGACATCCCTCCACCGAAGCCGCGGGGATTGCGGAAGTGCGACGCCTCCCAACTGACCCACCCCGGCACGCAATAGCCCTGATTCATGTAGCCGTTGTAGAGATCGTCGTCCTCACAGTCCACTGCCCAAGGCACTTCGATGCCCCAACTTGGATCGATAGTCGCCGTGAGCGTTGTACCCGGAGTGGGAATCGGCGCCACCGTCAGCGTCTTGCGCGTATCGATCGTTGGCGGGCGCTCGATCATTTGCGTATCGATCGCTGGCGGGGGCTCGATCATCTGAAGCAACCATACCCACGCCAAGGCGAACCCCATCAGCCCCGCGGCAAGAAGGCGTGCTAAACCACGAATCGGAGTTGACTTCGACAAACGGGGGGTCAACCCGCGGTGGGCGAAGGCTCGACCGTGACGGTGCCGGTCGTCACCGGGCCTTCTTTCCCACTCGCGTCCTTCACTCGCGCCTCGTGGTAGTACCGACCTTGCAGACCAAGAAGCGCGAACGCTTGGGCCGCGGTGATCGTGAACCGCAGGCCGTCATTCGTCCCATTGACGTTGACCAGGGTAATGTCACCATCTGCCTTCGTCATCACCGCTTCGGCCTGAACATTGAGCGCCGACCTCCACATGCCCCATTCCTTCGTGTACCCGGTCATGTTCAAGGGGACACCGGCGGCGTCTACGACGGGGATCGTGACTTCCTTCGTCTGGCCAACGTACAGGGTGAAGTCCTGTTGCGTGACTGTCATGCGCCACCCTCCAAGGTGATGCTCGTCTCCGGGGCTTCGCCTGTGATCGTGTCAAATGGGGTATGGCTCCCCCGCAACTCTGAGGCTACCACGAACGCTCCCGCCAGTGTGACCGCGCTGGTGAATGCGATCGCCGCACCCACGAATGGATCGATCGTCAGGATGACAACGGTCGCCGGTGCCGGAAGGATCAACAGACTCCCAAGCACCACGGTCGGATCGACCACCGTTACCACCGCGTAGGCAGGCGGTGGCGTTATCGTCATCGACCCGAGCACAGTCGCCGGATCAACTGTCAAGGCCACTGCACTCGCTGGGGCGGGTTCGTAGAGCACGACAGCAATGACCTGGGGATCGAGCATCAATGCGATCGCACTCGCCGCCGTCGGAGCGATTGTGAGGCTCCCTTGCACAACAGCAGGGTCAACAACCGTCGGCACAGCGTAAGCCGCGACGGGCGTGATCGTGACCGATCCGAGGACGACGGTCGGCCCAACCGCCTCCGCCACAGCGAAGGCCGGTTCGGGGCTGACCGTCAATCCTCCTCCCTCAACCACTGAGGGATCGATCGTGAGGATCACGGCACTAGCCGGCGCCGGTGCGATCGTCAGTGATCCAAGGACCACCGACGGATCGACCGTTGTCGTGATCGCCACGGCGGGCGACGGCGCGAGGACCAGACTTCCAAGAACCACAACGGGATCGATAGTCTCTGCTCGCGCCGTCGCCGGCCCAGGTGCTACCAAGAGACTCCCGAGGACTACTGTAGGATCGAGCGTGAGGATCACGCCGCTGGCCGCCACTGGCTCGTACACGACGTTATTGACTACCGCGGGATCAAGCGCGAGGGCTACAGCACTTGCCGCCGTCGGTGCGAGGACCAGGGAGCCGAGCACGACCGTCGGATCGACCGATGCGGCTACAGCCTCGGCCGCGGCAGGGGTGACAACGACCCCCCCCGAGCTGTATTCGATGTGGAGCTTGGCGGCAAGAGCGGTGTTGTAGTCATAAGTTCTGATGGCGAGATCTCTTGACGAGCTTCCAGTATGTTGTTCATAGATCATCACCATTGCGTTGCCG
>Ga0209751_10000406_pt1 | contig 46477 bp, 73 predicted proteins | sample RifCSP13_1_FD_184019 | JGI IMG/M metagenome (GOLD analysis project Ga0209751, IMG submission 184019) | Soil microbial communities from Rifle, Colorado - Rifle CSP2_sed 13_1 (SPAdes) (version 2) | ecosystem: Environmental > Terrestrial > Deep subsurface > Rock core/Sediment | place: Rifle...
CGATACTGCACAGAAAATTTATGGATATCCGCGCCGCCCAAGCCACCCCGAAGGGGGAAGGTAGCGTTCCCGTGCGCGAAAATATCCTTCCCGTGTATTGCGAGCACGGATACATAACCAACATTATCGCCTGCCCCCATTGCGGGACCATGCCAACCAAGGAGAAATGAAAATGAGTGAACGCCCCGTCCTGTATGCAGACCGCCACCCAGGCAAACCCGGCCGCTGGATTTGCTCCGGGTGTTCCGTGGATTTATTCGGCCCGAAATGGTTGTGCCCAACCCCCACATGCAAACACACCCTACGACCCACATCGAGCGGGTCCGGGGAGACCGGGAGCGCTAGCCTGCCCAATTGTCCGCTGTGCGAGCATCCGCCCATAAAAAAGCATGTCATGGGGGAATATGCCGGACATGACGCATTTTTTTGCGCATCCGGGGTAATGTGCCCGCTAACGGACGTAGAGTTCACCGCGGACCAGTGGCAGACCATCGCAGGCGTCCAGGCCCCCCAGGCTCCAGCAGGGGGAGCGGAGGTATCGAGCGCTCTGGATTATTTTGGCTCCATTGTTGCCGACTCCAGTGACGATGACTACCAAGACGGCCTAAGACATATGGCCGTAATCCGCGCAGCCCTCGCCGCCCACCCTGCTACGGGGGAAGCGTGAGAAACATTTCCTTTTTCCTCACCCAGGCTCAATACCGGGACGGGACCAAAACCGTCACCCGCCGCCTAAATTGGTGGAACGAGTGGATAAACTGTCCGCGCCTTGAGCCTGACGAGGTGTTCATGGGCGTGGTGAAATCCCAGGGACTCAATCCGGGAGAGAAAATCCAACGCCTCGGCCCTTCTCGGCACATAAGCTCCCGGCGCGAACGGCTGGACAGGATGATTTACGATCTGCGATACGGCATACCGGAATGCGCTGCCGAAGGGTTCCCCGACCTAACCCCGCGCCAGTTCGTGGAAATGTTCTGTGAACACATGAAATGCAAGCCTGACGCCATGGTGACGCGGATAGAATTTGGCCCTGCTACGGGGGAGGGGGCGTGAAATTCTCCGTCATATACGCCGACCCGCCCTGGCAGTTCCGCGACAAGGCTGCGGCCGGCAAGCGTGGTGCCGGTTTCAAGTATCCAGTCATGTCAGTAAAAGACATCTGCGCTCTCCGTCCTTTCGTGGATACCCTGTGCAATCGTAATGTAGTGCTGGCTATGTGGTGGGTGGCTTCTCAACCGGCCGAAGCATTGAAGGTGCTGGACGCCTGGGGTTTCCGCCTGCGCACTATGAAATTATTCACCTGGCATAAACTGACGAAACACGGGAAAGATCATTTCGGAATGGGAAACTGGTCGCGGGCAAATACGGAAGATTGCCTTCTGGCCACGCGGGGGCCTGCGGCTCACAAGCTGCTACGCTCTCGCGCCATTCCACAACTAATCCACGCGCCCCGCCGCCTGCATTCACAAAAGCCGGACGAGGCCCGCACACGTCTGGAGCAGATGTTTCCCGGCACCGCACGCATCGAACTGTTCGCCCGCGATATATTCCCCGGCTGGGCATCCTGGGGCCTAGACATCGACCGAAAAGGCGAAATCTATTACTTGAAAGACGGCGGTAATGTGGCTTGGCCGCTGATGGAGGAATCGGAATGATAATTACACCTGCTTTATGGGTAATAATTCTTTTCGTCGGCCTATGCCTGCTCATTCTCACCGTCCTGATCCTACTTGCTATCAGATCACCGATGGGTGATTGCAAGTGCGGACATTCGGCGGCGAGCCATAACTTCGATATTTTTGACGGATGGTGCGCCCATGGTGGCTGCAAGTGTATTCGATATTCACCCAAAACCGAAAGGATCTCCCAATGAGCGACGAAAATAAAATCCCTTCCACGCCCGATGAAACTCCGGAGGTGGTGATGGAACTGGACCTCGGCGATCAGAAGTTCAGGTGCGTGATAGATCGCCTACATTTCATCCGTGCCGCTTTTCCGCTGGAGGTGGTGAAGTGGACGATCATGCAAGCGGTCTATGCCGCCTTCGCCCACCGGGTTCTCCGGGCCGAGGAAATCGTCCGTGACCTGCACCGCAACGTGAGCGCCATGTCCGCCTTCATGGCTTCGCATCCTGGAATCCAGGACAAGTACGCGACCTTTCTGCGCCAACACAAAGCGGAGGTGCAGTAATGGGTTCCATAACCCAATGGAAGGACATCGAGGCTGTGGAGAAGGCTTTGACCGGCCTGGTGACGCTCGCGCGTACCAACCACGGACTGCGACCGCAGGAGCTCGCCCGGCAGTTCATGGCCCAATACCCTGAGATAGCCCGCGCGAAGGAGGCGCGGACCCTGGTGGAGCGCATGGTGTACGGCGTGAACGGGTTCAACCGTGACGCCATCACCTACTTAAATCCTTATCTTCCGGCGGCATTCCGCCTCGCCACCGATCAGCCGCGCCCAGAATTCCCGAAAAAGAAAGGGGTGTCAGGTGTCAAAAAAAAATAGTGAGCGGAGCAGAGAATTCATTCTCACCGCCATGCTGATAGCATCTTGCACGGTCCTTTTGGTTAGCGCCATTTCAGATATGCTGCGCTGGGCGTGGACGCGATGAAACCAAAAGGCCCGCAGCCGATGTTCCCTGAGATTGAGGCTCTTGCGAAAAATAACCCGCGCTGGAGTAATAAAAATCCGATGGTACAGAAGTACGGATTCCATGATGGTCCGAATGCCGTTGAAGGAAAGGTTACTAAGTGCGGCACCTGCGAACTCTTTATTTCCATCCGTCCAGGAGCTAACAAGTATTTCAAATGCCGCCTGCGCGGAGTCACCCACGGAACCGGCACCGATCACCGAGTTTCCTATGACGCCTGCGCCCATTATAAACCCAAGCCGGAGGAAGTGAAGTGAAAGCCGAGGAATGGAAAGAACTGGGAGCCGTCCAGGTTGGCCTCAAGAACATGGAGAAATCCCAACGCGCCCGGTTCCTGCACCTGATTGGCCTCACGCGCCAAGAGGACGAACACCCGGAAGGATATGACGGCCCCTGCGCCTGCCGAACCTGTGACAGCTATGCTTTTTAAATTCCACTACCCAACCCAATAGGAGAATCCATGAGAAAATCACAAGAAATGTTCGACCCCGAAAGCTGCCTGAACCGCGCCAAGGATGGCGAGTTTCTATTCGTCCTGCTCGGCCGGGACGCCGCCGCACCTGCCGCAATCCGGGCATGGTGCAAGGAAAGGATCCGCCTCGGCAAGAACACCGAAGATGATCCGCAGATCGTGGAAGCCATGGAATGCGCCGATAGGATGGGGGGGCACGATGATCTACATCCCTAAGTATTTCAAGCCGGAAGAACTGCTCGACCGCGCCACCTGGACCAAGTTCGGAATAGTGGGCCTACGATACTTCCACCCGCGCATCCTCGCCGCCTTGGATTTCATACGGGAAGTGTATCCTACTTCCACCGGGGTCAGGCGCATAGCCGTGAACGATGCAGCCCATCAATGGCGCGGCCTGCGCTCTCCCGCCTGCCCCGAGTATAAACCGCATAGCGGCCATTCCTTCGGTGCCGCCGTGGACTTCACGCCGGCCGGAATCACCTGCGAGGAAATGCGGAAATGGATTCTCAATCTCCATGCTGACGTAACACGCGAAGGGCATACCGATCACCCCATACTCGGAATCCGGCGCATGGAAATCGGGACGACAACCTGGGTGCATATCGATTGTTTGGAAACGGACTCCAATGCTATCACCATGGTGAACCATTAAACCATTTGACTTCCGGGGTTCATGGGATTAGTATTTGACCATGCGACACCCCGGAAAGCAAATAATCCGCCTATGCAAAAAATTTACCTCCCCTGCATCCTGACCCCGCAGCCCATTAACTTGGGCCTGCGCGGATCTGGTGTGTCGCAACTTCGGGTTATTGGCCGGGGTGCAGGGGCCACCTTATGAACTCCAAACTGCCCGCCATGCAATTTTACCCTGGCGACTGGCGGAAGGATCCTGGGGTCCAATCACTGTGCTATCATGATCGCGGGGTATGGTTTGAAATGCTCTGCCTAATGCACGAATCCGAGGACCGAGGGAAGCTGATGTTGAACGGGAATCCGATGCCCCATGAGGCCCTTGCCCGCCTCCTCGGTTTGGATAACCAAATCCTAACCACCACCCTAACCACACTGATCGACTTCGGTGTGGCCTCTCTAGACAAAACGACAAAAGCAATAATATCGCGAAGAATGGTAAGGGACGAGGAAATTAGACGGATCCGCAAATCCTGCGGAAAAATGGGTGGTAACCCTAATTTGCTTATCCATAAATCAACCACCCAGGATAACCAAATTCCAACCCCTTCATCTTCATCTTCATCTTCATCTTCGGAAGGAGATCAAGAAAAGAGGGGAAGGTCCGGAAATTTTGAAAAACCCGCAAAGGAAGCAAAAATCAACGGTTTTCACGCTGAACACGAAAAGGCTACCGTTTCTACAGGAAATAACGGTATTACCGATGCCAATGATCCGAAACCGGAACCAAAAGCCGATAAGGAGCCATCTAGGCCGGTTTTGAACCTGAACACTACCCCAACCATTACCGATACCGAGAAAGTGCCGCCACGGCCTTTAAAACCAGCCAAGGCGTACCCTGAACAATCCATCGAATACCAATCCGCCGCAGCCTTCTATGACGATTTCCTTAAGGTGTGGGCACCGACCGCAAAAAAGCCCTCAGAAGCGACCGTGCAGGGGTGGGCTAAGGAATACGACCTGATGGTGCGCGTAGACGGCCGGAACTGGACACAAATCCGTGACGTGCTGAACTGGATCGATGAGGACCAGGGTGATAGCAGGTCCGGGTTCGCCTGGAAGAAAAATATCCTCTCCGTTTCCACCCTGCGCCAACGATGGAACGAGGGGAAGTTGGATCAACTCATTGCGAAGGGAAGGGCTAAACTTTATGGGCACAAGAAGTAAATCGGACGCATGGGATGACATCGGCCACGGAAACGAACCGCCTGCACCGCACAAGGCAGGCCGGAAGAAGTCCTTAGACCTGCCCGACCACCTTTACCTGGATGGTGATGGGAAGAAGCGGCACAAGGATATGTGCGGGCCGGGAACCGTGGGCCGTGGCTGCGGATTTTTCTTCGACCCTTCCAAATACAACCGAGCCGCGCTCCTATGTTCCGAATGCGCCAACAAGATGGGCGCTGACCTAGACATCCCCTATGAATTTATCCCCCATGCTATCACTGTGGAGGGTAACCTTGGATACTTTCGCGAGAAGGTGCCGGTGCTGGAAACTTTTCCCCTGCGGCAGCAAATACGAATGGTGCTTGGCGCGGCCGGCATCGCAATCAGAAATGCCACCGCGCAGGAAAAGGATGGCGTGGATGAATTGCGCGGTGCCTGCCGAAACCTGCGCTCGGCCGGGCATATCATGGATCGGGTGCGCGAGGTCGCGGCGGCGAATACCGTTTAAAAAAAAATACAGGCGGTGATTGATTATGAAAATAGTAATGCGAAATATATCCGAATTGAAGCCTGCGGAATACAACCCGAGAAGGCTAACGGAAAAGCAATTTCTGGATTTGAAACAGTCCATGGAAAACTTGGATATTCTTGAGCCTGCCGTTATAAATAAATTCGCAGGTAGGGTGGACGTTATAGTTTCGGGGCACCAAAGGCTAAAGGTGGCGAAGAAACTTGGCATCAAGGAATACCCGTGCGTTGAAGTTTTTTTTCCGCTGGAGAAGGAGCGCGAAGCTAATATCCGGTTGAATAAAAATACAGGCGAATGGGATTATGAACTGCTCACTAAAGAATTTAAAATGGATGACCTTTTTGAATTCGGTTTTGAAGCCGCCGATTTCGATTTTGAAAAAGAAGGTGGCGAAGGCGGCGATGACGGCGCAAAAGGCGGCCTAAAGGGAAAAGAATACGACAAAATGTTTAAACTGGAGATCGATTGCCTAAGCGAGGAAGATCAGATGAAGGTTTTTGAAGAAATGGTGAAAAGGGGTTATGAATGCCGCGTTTTGATATTGTAAAAAATATTGCTGCTCCGAATTCATTCAGGGAAAAAGCGATCTGCGGGTCTTTCGACATCCAACCTGAGAATTTAAAAGAAACATTTGTAGGCGATATAACTATTCCAGATCAATGGAACATTGGTGTGATCTATGGGAGGTCTGGAACCGGCAAATCAACTATAGCGAAAGAAATTTTCAAAGAAAATTATATAGAAAGGTTCGAGTACAAGGCCAATTCTATTTTGGATGACATGCCGGCCGGCGCGACAATATCGGACATCGAAAAAACCTTTACATCGGTCGGGTTTTCCTCCCCGCCTTCTTGGCTAAAGCCGTATTCTGTTCTTTCCAACGGCGAAAAAATGCGTGTTGATTTGGCCCGCGCGTTATTGCAAAAAGAAAGCGACCTAATAGTTTTCGATGAATTCACCAGCGTGGTGGATCGCGGAGTGGCCAAAATTGCCTCCATCGCAATTTCAAAATCAATTAAAAAAAGGGATAAAAAATTCGTCGCGGTAGCTTGCCATGATGACATCCTGGAATGGCTTGAGCCGGATTGGGTATTCTGCACCAATGATATGAGTTTTAAATTAACCAGGGGGTTACTTCCTAGACTCAAAATCAAAATTGATATTGTCCGGGCTGAAACCAAATCCTGGAGCCTGTTTAAAAAGTATCACTATATGAGCGGCAACCTGAATCACGCCGCCAAATGTTTTGGTGTCTCCATAGAAGGCGACTTGGTGGCATTTATAGGCATCCTTCCTTTCCCGCATTCAAAAATAAAAAATGCCTATCGAGTTCACCGATTGGTCACGCTTCCTGATTTCCAGGGAATAGGGATAGGGAAGAAACTTCTTGAGGAGGTCGCGCAACTATACGCTAACGAGAGGAAATTATTTTATATCGTCACCTCAAACCCATCACTTGTTTACATGCTGGACAAATCCGAAAAGTGGTGCCTCAATAGGCAGGGGCGCGTTTCGAAAATGGGGAAAAGTTCGATGTTTCCAATAAATTATAAATCAAGCTCAAACAAATTAACGACTAGCTGGAAATATATTGCGTAAATGGCCAAGCTGCATTCAAAGCGCATCTGGATGATCCAAACGGCGTGGATGTACCGCCTTTGGAGCCGTAACCCCGAGATTTCTGTTTCCACCCGCGCCCATTACCGAATGGTTAGCCTTGCGGTTCTACGCGCCATCGCAAGGCATCCCAGGCTTATCGCGCGGCGGCACCGCGTATGCGCCTGACCACCCATCCAATATTCGATCTACTTATTCGGGCCGGAGTAAATCCTGCGCTTTTGCCAAGGATGCCGCGCGGAAAAAAGACGTGGCAACAGCGCCTCCTCACGGGTGGCGGCGAGTTGGATATTCAAAACGCCGTGGAGGAATACCTGCATAAGACCGGCAGGAATTTCATTCGCGTGCCAGACTTGGTTTACCGCCTGTGCGCCCCCACCGACAACCGGCTCAAGCGGCATGAAAAGGGCATCCTCTCCGAACACTTCAAAGGAATTCCCGATCTGCTCATTCCCAGGGTAGTCAACGGGTTACCCTACCCTATGCTGCTCGCCATCGAATTGAAAACCGCCACGGGCACGGTGTCGAAAAATCAAAAGCTGGTGGGTGCTTTCCTCGTTTTCAAAAAGGCCCGCAACGTGGACGATGCTATCAGTGAGATCGAACGGTTTTTCGCCTGGACGCCGAAATAGCTTGTAATTCTGCCAGCATAGGCTTACATTCGCAAAAAGCGGAGGAGTCTATGGAATCCACTAAAACAATTAAACCGCCTGTCCAAAAACTGACCGGCCTCCTATCCACCGGGGATGTTGGTAAAATGTTGGGCGTGAGTCCGCAGACCGTTGGCAATTGGGCCGACAGCAACCGATTCCCCAGCCGGCGCTTTCCTGGCGGCCATCGCAAGGTGGATGCCGCCGACCTCCGCGCGTACCTGGTGAGAGTAGGCTATCCAATCCCACCCGAGTTGGCTTGAGCATGGCCCGCGAACGCGAAGCGCCGGATGGAAAGGTCGGCGCTCCTCCGATCGACATCAAGAAGGAGGAGGTGGAACAGCTTGCCAAGATGGGCTGCCTGAACACCGAGATCGCCGATTTCTTCGGAGTGGATGAATCGACAATCAGGCATAGGTTCGGAGACCAGCTTACCAAGGGCCGCGCCACCATGAAGATGTCCATCCGGCGAAAGCAACTGGAGAAGGCGTTGGGCGGCGACACTACTATGCTCATCTGGGTGGGAAAGAATGTCCTCGACCAAAAGGATAAGCAGGAAATGACCGGGGCCGATGGCGGGCCGGTGAAGCACGAATTTAAAATGTCGGTGGAAGAGCGCGCGGAGAGGTTGAAGAAAATAAAATCCATCCTGGAGATCGGAGAGCATGAGCCTCCAGAGCATTCTTGATTCTCACGGCATGAATAACGCAAACCCATGGGACAAGCCCATGGAAAGTTTTGCGCCGTGGCTGCGGGCAGCGCATGAAATGAGCGATGAGGAATTCCAATTCGCGCACCAGGAAAGTTTAAAGGTGTCGCGTGAATCCCTACTCGCCTTCACCCGTTACACGCATCACGATTACAGAATTAATTGGCATCACCGCCTCATCGCGGCCAAGCTGGATGCTTTTGTACGAGGCGATATAAAGCGCCTCATCGTAGCCTGCCCGCCACGCACAGGGAAAAGCGAACTCATAAGCCGCCGCCTGCCTGGATTTATATTCGGTCGAAATCCGAACGCCAAAGTGATAGCATGTTCCTACAATGCGGACCTTGCCCACGCCATGAATCGGGACGTGCAGCGGATAATGCTCTCCGAAGAGTACGGCGAGGTTTTTCCAAACACCTGCTTAAATAAAAACCGAGTCACCTCCGACGATCAGAATTGGAAGCGCAGCGCCGAGGAATTTGAAATCGTCGGTCACCGTGGGTATTACAAATGCGCCGGAGTCGGCGGCGGCATCACCGGGCGAGGAGGAAAGTACCTGCTTGTCGATGACCCGATTCGGGGCCGGCAGGATGCCGACAGCGAGACCGGACGCATGAAACTTTGGGAATGGTTTCAGGATGATTTGAAAACCCGCCTCGAAGGCGATGGTGGTATTCTCATCGTCGCAACCCGCTGGCATGAGTCCGACCTGTCCGGTATGCTCATCACGAAAATGAAAGAGGATGAGGACGCGGACCAGTGGGAGGTGCTATCACTCCCTGTTCGCCTGGACGAGCCGGGGCACGCCGAGGATCCGCGCGGTTTAGGTGAAGTTCTGTGGCCGTGGTTCTATGCCGGGGCGAAAGACCATTATTCACGGGAACAGATGGAACATCTAGCTTTCGATAAGGTGCGCCTGTGGGAGCATAACAACCCGCGCGGATTCGCTTCCTTGGGTCAGCAGCAGCCCGCCCCGCGCGAAGGGTCCATGTTCAAGGTGGAGCGTATGGAGACCGTCCATGCCACCCATTCCAAGCGTGTGAAAACGATTCGGTTTTGGGACAAGGCCGGCACGGAGGGCGGAGGCAAGTACACCTGCGGCCTGAAAATGTCCAAGTTGGAGAATGGAAAATTCATAGTGGAGGACGTGGTGCGAGGCCAATGGTCCGCCCTGCGCCGGGAGGAAACCATCCTGGATACTGCTCGCATGGACGGGCATAGCGTGCAGGTATGGTTCGAGCAGGAACCGGGTTCGGGAGGCAAGGAATCCGCCGAGGCCACCGTCCGCAACCTGGCCGGCTTCATTGTAAAGGCGGATCTCCCGCGTGGAAGCAAGGAAACCCGCGCCGAACTGTTCTCCGCTCAGATGGAGGGCGGAAATGTTCTTATGCTTCATGCGCTATGGAATCAGTCCTACAAGGAAGAACTCAGATTTTTCCCGAACGGTGCCTTCACCGATCAGGTGGATGCCTCTTCGGGGGCTTTCAATAAGTTGGCGGCCCAACTGAACTATGCCGCCTTGACCAAAATGTGAAAGGGTGAATATGAAGCAACCGAAAAAAGACGCAGCCGTGGAAACGAAGAAAAGGAATGACGGATTCCAAAACCTGCTCACAGGCATGGGCGTTTCCGGCAAGGACAAGCGCCTGGATACCGGGTATGCGCCGACTCTGCAACTGGATCAGAACACCCTCCGCGATATGTACCGTGGCGATGGATTCGCAAAACGGATCATCGACCTGCCCGCGCACGAAATGACCAGGCGTGGTTTTGAAATATCCGGCGACCCGGACGGAAAGGTAAATGCGATTTTCGAGGAAAAGAATATCCACCGCGCGGTGAGAAGCCTGCTAAAATGGTCGCGCCTGTACGGCGGGTCCATTGGGGTCATGGGCCTGATGGACGGAGGAAAGCTGGATGAGCCGCTGAACGAGGCGAGAATTAAATCGCTGGAATTCATGCACACCTTTGGCCGGCATCAGGTGACGTGGACTACCGGAGACCTCTACACGGACGCCATGAATCCCAAGTTCGGCCTGCCCATGAGATATTCTGTTTCGCCGATCCAAGGCTCACCTTTCATGGTGCATGAAACGCGCGTGATACGCATGGATGGCCTGGAAGTTACTGACGATGTTCGCGCCCAAAACAACGGGTGGGGCGATTCCGTGATCATGCCATGCTATGAGCAGATCCGCTCCCTCGCCTCCGTCTATGCAAACTCCGAACTGGTGGTGGAGGATTTTGTCCAGGCGGTGCTATCAATCAAGAATCTTACCGAAATGTTGGCGGGCGGACAGGAGAAGGTGATCAGGGATAGGCTTGATATTCTCGACCTCTCCCGCCACGTCCTGAATACCATGCTGATCGACGCGGACGCGGAAACCTATACCAAGCACGCCTCTTCGATCTCCGGCCTGCCCGATCTGATGGACCGTTTTGCGCAGGCGCTCTCAGCGGTGACGGGGATGCCGCAAACCCTTCTTATGGGACGCAGCCCAGCCGGCCTGAACGCCACCGGAGATTCCGACATGCGGAATTGGTACGATAAAATCCATTCGGAGCAAGAAGATATTCTCTCGCCCGTGTACGAGCGGCTGGCCTACCTGGTTTTCCTCTCCATGGGCAATGAGCCGGAGGGCTGGAAAATAAACTTCCGCCCCCTGTGGGAACCCACCGACAAGGAAAACGCTGACATGCGCAAGGTGATAGCAGATACCGACAGCGTGTACCTGCAAAGCGGGGTGCTGGATCCGAACGAGGTGCGGAATTCCAGGTTCGGCGGCAACCGCTTCGGCATGGACATCGCTCTCGAAATGTCCGAGGCTCCAGGAATGGATGAGCCGGAAGAAGAGGAATTGCCTCCCGATAAAATGGACGCGCGGAAGTCCCACGTCAAGGAATTGCTTTTCAGCCAATCCAAATTCCCCACCGCGCAGATGGCGTCCGCCTGGGCGAAGGAAAACGGATTCCCTGTCCCGCAGCCGCCCGATGAAAGGGATGGATTCTGGCGAATCAAGCAGCGCGGTGCCGATGATTTCGAGGAGGGTACCCTCCGCATCGCCAAACTGAAAGGCGGCGTGCAGGCCGTGACAGGAAAACCGAAGTCCGGTTCGCGCAATGGCTGATAGCATGGTCAAAGAAATCCTGCGCTCACGTTCGCGCGGGAAACGTAGGCTCAAGCTGCGCAAGCCGCCCCGCTGGCTTATGCCGGACCAACAGGAGCGTGCCTATCGCGCCTACCTGTTCACGGTCGTGGAGGCTGTACGGGCAGCCTTCCGGTCTCACGTCAAGCCCCGCCTCCCAATCCTCGCCATGGAAGCCGCAGCCCTTCGCCCCGCCACCGATGCAACGGATTCCATGCACCTGCGGAAGGATGGATGGGATGACGATCTGGATCGCGCCATGGCCGGATTGAAAGGCAGCCTGGAGAATGCCGGGAAAAAGTTCGAGTCTCGCGCCGGACTGTTCGGGAAGGAGGTCGCGGCCTGGAATAACAAGGAATTCAAAAAGGTGGTGCGCGTTTCTCTCGGCATCGACGTTTTCCAGCGCGAACCGTGGCTTGCGCCCGAACTCTCCGCCTGGGCCAAGGAAAACGCTTCCCTCATCACCTCCCTGGAAGGAAATGCTATCAAGGAGGTTGAGACCATGACGGCCCGTGGCCTGCGCACCGGGCTGCGGCATGAGGAAATCGCCAAGGACATCGAGGACCGTTTTGACGTTTCCCGTTCCAAGGCGAAAATGATAGCACGCGACCAGGTATCGAAGTTGAACGGCGACCTGACCCAGCGCAGGCAAACACAGATAGGCATCACCTCCTACATCTGGCGGACCACCGGGGATGACCGGGTTAGGGAAACCCACATGGCGCACGATGGAAAAACTTTCCAATGGAATGATCCGCCTGCCGATACTGGGCACCCTGGTGATGATTTTCAGTGCATACCAGGAACAGCCATGGTATCACTCAATTCGCTTGCAAAAAAAGCGATACGGCGCTGGTATCGCGGTCAAATGACCGCGCTCGTTACGGACTCTGGTGAATCGGTGGATTGTACAGGAAACCACCCGGTGCTTACGCAGCGCGGCTGGCTCCCTGCGCATCTCGTTCAAGTGGGAGACTACCTGATCCAGGCACCCGGTGAGAGCTTCGATCTCATTGTAAATGACCCAGAGCGTGGGTATGCCAACGCCGAGCAAGTATTCCGTTCTCTTGCGGAGGTTGCTTTTACGCATCGGATTTCCGGGCGAGCATCTTGGTTCCACGGCGATGGAATCAACCAACAGATCGATGTTGTAGACGTGGATGGGAGCTTGAGCAATGGCGTAGAGTCCGCAGTGGAGAAAAAATTCCGCGACGATAGACTCACCCTCGCCGATTCTCCTGCTCTTGGAGAGCGCGATGTTGCGACACCACCACTCGGGTCGTGGACCTCGGGCAGCCTCGTGAGCGGCGCTGGTGAGTCTCGATCGCTCGTCGGCGGAGGTTTGGGACATTCTCGTGAACATAGCCGCGCTCCGATTTCTGGGCACAATACCGTTATCGGTGAGTACGCGCCGAATTCCATTCCTTGCTATTTTGAAGCGGGCGGCGACAGCCTTCTCGCTCATGCCGTTTCCATAAAGTCGGATGATCTCCGCCTCCGGAAGGTATCGGAAATTATGAGGACGGAATTTGATGGCTGGGTTTACAATTTCGAGACTATTTCCGGCTGGTATTCTTGTCATGGCCTAATTATACATAATTGCCGATGCACAGCGGAACCAGTGCTGGCCGGATTACTCGAAGGATTGGCCGGCCTGGAGGAGGAAGAGGAATGACCCTAAAAGAATTCGAGCAGCGAATGGCCCCGATACTTCTGGAGGCCGCGAAGGAGGGGTTCACCGGGAAGGTGACCTTTGACATCGTTTTCGGAGAGGGAGGGATAAGAAAAGTTTCCGTAGTTCGCAGCCATGATATGACCCCCATGCACGCGCCCAAAATAATGGAACACGCCAGGAACGGCTAAATCCAATTACAGTAAGAGGTTAGCATGAAACTTTTCATCGTCATCTGCCAGTTACTCGGCGCTCTCATTCTCGCAAGCTGGTTCATCCAATGCGCCGTCCTTGTGCTGTCGCTTTAAAAAAAATCGGTTGACATTCAAAAAAGAATCGTTTAACCTATGTGCTGTAGCGATTCGGTCTCACCTAGCGAGAAAGCTGGAAAAGAAACCGCCCCTTCCGCTGAAAGGCAGGAGGGGCATTTTTATTTTACCTATGCCCGACCAAGTGATGAAGCAAGCCCGATTCGACCGTGGCCAACTCAAGTTGGACGCGGCCAAGACGCCAGAGGGTTACCTCAAGGCCATGGCTTACGTCACCCGCACCGGGGTTTTCCCATACGAGCGGCAGGACGGTTCCATTATCATGGAGCTTCGCCACCCGGATGACGTTTTCTCCGCCTCCGCATTGGACTCCCTGAAAAACATTCCCATCACCGTGGAACATCAAGCCATGGTGAACGCCGACAATATGAAGCGCCTCCAGGTGGGCCATGTCGGAGGCGAGATCATGCCAAACGCCCCTTTCGTCGCGGCCCCGGTGTTCGTCACCTCCGCCGATGGCGTGGCCGCCGTGGAAATGGATCGCAAGAATCAACTTTCCTGCGGTTACATGACCGACCTCGTTTTCGAGCCGGGCATCTATGACGGCCAGCGGTACGATGCCAAGCAGACGAACATCCGGTACAACCACCTGGCGCTCACTTCCGCCGCGCGGCTTGGCCCTGAACTGTCCATCGCCATGGATTCCGCGCTCACCTATGCCATTCGGCGGGAAGCATCGGAACGCCGCGATTCAACCCCACCTCCCAAGGAGCAGAACATGATCAAGGTCACCATCAACGGGATCCAATACGATGCCGCCCCCGAGGTCGCCCGTGAACTGGAACGGATGAAAGCGGAGGCGGAAACCGCCAAAGCCAAGATGGACGCCGACAAAGCGAAAATCGACGGGCTGACCGCCGAGAAAGACGGTATCAAGGCCAAGCTCGATTCCGCCGATGCCGAAAAAACCAAACAGCCCCAGGTCATCGCGGACGCGGTGAAGGCTCGCCTTTCCCTGGAACGCATCGCCGCCAAGGTTCTTTCCGCCGAGGAAATGACCAAGCTGGACGGAAAGCCAGATTTGGACGTGAAGAAGGCCGTCATCCTGGCCAAGGACGCCAACGCCAAGCTGGACGGCCAAACCGAAACCTATGTGCAGGTACGGTTCGACCTGTGCGCCGAGACCGTGGCCGCCACCGATTCCGCGCATGAGGCCCTGGCGGATTCGCGCCGACAGTCCGCGCCCCGTCAAGACAATACGCCCGCCACCGAAACCCAGGACGCCGCCCGTGCGCGTATGCTGGAGCGCATGTCCAACGGCGGCAAGCTCAAGAGCGACAAGTAACCCGGCGTAGGCCGCGAACAGAACAAGAAAAGAAGGAGAACGACCATGCAGACCAGCTACTCCCGCGATTTCGCAACGGCTTTCGACGGCATGAAGGTGGACATCGGCGATGATTACGTCGAGTCCAAGCCGGCCGGAGGTGCCATCGACTTCGGACGCGGCCTGGTGAAAAGCCAGGACGAGGATTCCGTCCGCGTGCCCAAGCTGAACACCGATGCCCTGGTGCTGGACGCCGACCTGGTGACCTCCAACGTGGTGGCCTTCAACCTGGTCGTGGATGGCGTGGTCACCGCGATCACCACCACCTTCGCCACCTCCCACCTGGTCACCATGCAGGCTCTCGAAACCCTGGTGGAAGCCGTGGCCGGAATCAAGTCCGCCACCGTGGGAGGCGCGTCCAACCGCACCCTCACCATCGTCGGCCAGGATACCGTCATCGACGTGACCGATTTTTCCATCACCGCAGGAGCCTCGCAGGCCGGCATGGTGGAGACCCGTTCCACCGCCGACACCCTGGTGCGCGGCATCGCCCTGCACGAACACAAAGGCGTGACCGCTGCCGGGGTCGCCGGATACGAGGCGGAGGACGCCGTGAACGTGCTTCGACGCGGCAAGGTGTGGTGCACCGTAGTCGATACCGTGGCCGATGGCGATGACGTGTACATCAGCTATGCCGTCGGTGCCGAGGGCAAGCTGCGCAACGACAACACCCAGGCGATCCAGATACCGGCCGCGAAGTTTCGCAGCGCGGCGACCACCGGGCTGCTGGCCATCGTGGAAGTCAACGCTCCCTAAGTTGGAGCAGGGAACGTACAAGTAACCGTCCCATGTGGGACAAAAAGGACAAAGGAGAACGCCATGCCCAAGGAAGTAATCAGGTCTCAGAACCTCGACGCATCGGAGTCCGCTTTTTTCGCGCGGCAACTGGAGTACATCAAGGCGAAGTCCTATGACATCGTGTACCCAGAGTTCAAGGCGCTCTCCCTGATTCCCATTTCCACGGAAGCGGGGCCGGGAGCCGAGACCATCACCTATCAGCAATACGATTCGGTGGGCTTGGCCAAGATCATCAATTCCTATGCCGATGACCTGCCCCGGTCCGACATCAAGGGAGCGGAATTCTCCGCCCGCGTGCGCAGCATCGGCGGATCCTACGGATATTCCATCCAGGAGATCCGCGCGGCCTCCATGGCCGGCCTCCCCTTGCAGCAACGCAAGGCCAACGCCGCCCGCCAGGCAAACGACCAACTGGTGAACCGCATCGCCTGGTTCGGCGACACCCTGCACGGCCTCAACGGCCTCATCTATCACCCGAACACCACCAAGGCAGGCGTGCCGAACGGCGATTGGGTCGCCACCGCCACCCCGGATGAAATCATAGAGGACGTGAACACGATCCTTTCCGGGATCATGGACCTCACCCTCGGCGTGGAATCGGCGGATACCGTGCTACTCCCCGTCCTGGAGTACGCGCACATTGCCAGCACCCCGCGATCCACCACCTCGGACACCACGATCCTGGAATTCCTGCGCCGGGTGTGGCCGGGCGTTTCCTTCGAGTCGGTGCCCGAACTCAAGGACGTGAACCCCGTGCCTTCGACCGGGGCCGGCACCGATACCAATATCATGATCGCCTATCGGAAGTCCTCCGATAAGCTGACCCTGGAAATCCCGCAACCCTTCGAGCAGTTCCCGGCGCAGGAGCGCGGCCTGGAATTCGTGGTGCCCACCCATTCGCGGGTCGGCGGCGTGATCGTGTACTACCCACTTTCCATTTCCATCGGCGAGGATCTGTAAGAAGCAGGTTCTCGCGCTCATTCATTCAAGGGAGGATGCAATGTTCGTACTCAAGTGGAAGAAAACCCACTACACCCGTTTCCTGAAACGGTTCGTGCCGCCCGGCTCCACCATCCTGGAATCGGAATTCGCAGAAAAGCTGCTCAAGGACGTTCGTTTCCAGGCGGCCGTGAAATGCGGTGCCGCATCGCTGCAAGAAAAGACGGAATCCCCTGCGCAATCGCCGGAAGCGGAACAGGGCGACTTGCTTTCCGGTTCCGAACCCGAGCAGCCCAAGGAAAAACCGCTCTCGGTAGAGAGTATGCGGGACGTGATCGCCGATATGTTCGACGTGCCCGCCCTGCGCAAGATCGCGGCGGAAGATTCCCGCGCCGGTGTCAAGAAGGCGGCGGAGCATCGCATCAAGGAACTCCTGGAGACCGGCCCGGAGTAATCCAAGGCTACTGAAACGGAAAGGCCCGCATGACCCCGCAGGAAATCGTGGAGCTTCGCGCCCCGACTTACGCGGGCGAGGCGAGGCTTCCCGATCTCATCACATTGGCAACGGAGCAAACCGGCACCGTGTTCGGAACCAACCGAAACATGGCCATCGCTTTGCTTGTCCTGCATTGGCTGGCGCTTGAATCACGCGGAACGGCATCCTCCCCCGGTGCTATCACATCAGAAAGCGAGGGTGACCTTTCCAGATCCTACGGGAACGGCGGAAGCTGGTCGAATGATTACCTGGGTCAAACCTCCTTCGGCCTGGAATTGATAGCCATTCGCCGGGCCAATATATTCGCAGCCCGCAACCGCATGGTGACCACTTGAGCGTGCAGGACATTGACCGAGGCTGGAAACGGATCCGAGCGGAAATGCGCAAGATGGCTGGATCCTACACCAAGGTTGGCGTTCAGTCGGACGCGAAACGCGACGATTCCGCCAACGCGGCCACGGTCGCCGCTGTCCATGAATTCGGCGGAGGTAATGTCCCGGAGCGGTCTTTTCTGCGCTCAACCATGGACGAAAACCGCGAGAGCATAAAAAAGCTGGTGGCCGCCGAGAAGGATGCCATCTTCGCCGGTCGTTCCACCGTGGAGCGAAGCCTTGGACTTATCGGTGCTTGGGCTGTCGCAAAGGTGCAGGCAAAAATCAGATCGCGTATCCCTCCACCCCTCGCCCCTTCCACGCTTGCGCGAAGGAAGAATAAGGACAAGTCCAGCGTGGTGCCATTGATAGATACCGGGCAACTCATCCAAAGCATACGGCAGGTCGTAGTTATGGGAGGCCGCAAGTGAGCAGCTTCCGAAAACCGTTCACTATTCGCCGCCAAAGCGGAGGCACGCGCACTGACGGGCATTGGATCGAAGGGACGGAGACCGAGATCGACATCCTTGCCAGCGTCCAGCCGCTCACGCCAAGGGAAATGGAATCCCTGCCAGAAGGTCGGCGCACAAAGCAGGCTTTCAAAATCTATACGGACACCGAATTAAAAACGGTGGAGTCGCAAAGCCCTGACCACATCACCCTGTACGGCGATGATTTCGAGGTGCTATCAGTCGCACCTTACCAAAGTGACGTGATCAACCACTTCAAGGCTGTGGCGGTGAAAATATGATTGACTTCGCCGCCCTGCAACTGGCCTTCTTCGACTGGGCCGTGGCGGTGACCGGGCTTCCGGTGATATGGGAGAATGAAAACGGGCCTCGCCCGACCACCCTATATATCGGCCTCCGCATTTCCACCGTGAGCCGAGTCGGCAGAGATTTCGTCGGTAGGCCGGATTCCTTCGGCGAGAGTATCATCGTCGGAAACCGGGAACTGGTGGTTTTTGCGCGCGCCTTCGGGGATGGGTCCATTGAAGCCCTTGAATCCATGGTGACCAGCATGGAGCGCCCAATAATTCAGGAATCCCTGCGCGCGGCCGGCGTGGCCTGCCTTGAGGGGATGCCGGTGCAGAATATATCGGGCCTCTATGACACCAAGTTTCAGGAGCGCGGTGCCGCCGATTTCCGTTTCCGCACCCATTCCGAAATCACAGAAGTGCCAGAGGATGTGGACGAACCGCAAATCATCGAAGTGGTGGAGGCGGAAGGAACGCTTGAGCGCCCGCCAGAGCCGGATCTGGTCCATGAATTTGTCATTGATGGAACGCCCTAAGAAGGAGGCTTTATGCCGAGCATAGAAGAAATTGTCAATGTAATCATCACCCGCGAAGGCGCGACCGTCACCCAGCAAGGATTCGGAACCGGGATGATTCTCGACGCGCACCTGAAATCCACGCCCAGGCTGGAATATTTCAACACGCTCGCGGACCTGGCCTTGACGCACCCTTCCACCACCGAGGCATACAAGGCGGCGGAGAAATATTTCTCCCAGTCCCCTTCCCCGCAGCGCATCGCCATCGGTCGCCGGCAGGTGAATACCGTCAACGTGACCATCACCGTGGTGAACAACTTCACCTATTCGGTGACGATCAACGGGACCGAATACACCTATCTGTCGGACGGCAGCGCCACCGAGCAGGAGATCGTGGATGGCCTGATAGCAGCCATCGCGGCAAGCGCCGTCACCGGGACCGATGGGGGCGCGAACACCTTGACCATCACGGCGGACGTGGCTGGAACAGCCTTCTCTCTCGCGGTGGGAGCCAACCTGGTCATCGGTGCGCTCACCGCTGCCGGGACCATCGCCGATGACCTTACCGCCGTGAACACGGAACAGCCGGATTGGTATGGCGTGGTCATCACGAACCGGGCCAGCGCCGATATGCAGGCAGCGTCCGCATGGGTGGAGGCGAATAAAAAGTTCCTGTTCGCCAGCACCCAGGAAGCGGGCGTCCTCGCCGTCACCACCGCCGACCTGGCCGCCCTTCTGGAGGCCCTGGAATACGAGCGGAGCGCGGTTTTCTACCACGCCGCCGCGAATACCAATTACATCGACGCCGCCGCCATGGGCCGCGTGCTGGCTCTGGAGCCGGGCACCTATACCGCCAAGTTCAAGGATCTGGCCGGCATCGCCGTTTCCGCGCTCACCGCGACCGAAAGCACGAACGCGCGCGGGAAAAACGCCAACGTGTACGAGGAGATCGGCGGGGTTTCCATGATCCGAGAAGGGCAGGTGGCGGAAGGCGAATTCATCGACACGATCATCGGGATCGACTGGCTGGAATCCAGAATGGAAGAGCGCGTGTTCGGAAAGCTGGCAGCCCTGCTCAAGGTTCCCTTCACGGACGCCGGGATCGGCATCGTGGAGGCGGAAGTGCGCGCACAACTCCAGCAGGGGGTGGACAGGAATTTCCTCGCGGCGGATCCGCAATTCACCGTGACCGTTCCCAAGGCTTCCGCCGTTTCCGCCATCGACAAGGCCGCCCGCACCCTGCCGGACGTGAAGTTCACGGCTACGCTGGCCGGGGCGATCCACAAAACCACCATCAACGGGGTAGTGACCGTTTAACGGCCGCCTCACTTCAAAGGATAAGGAGCAGATACAATGAGTCTCAAGACTTACGATCCCAAGTCGGTGATGGTGCTGGTGGGCGGCGTTCCCATGAGCGGATTTTCGGAGGGAACCTTCGTCACGGTGGCGCGGGACGAGGATTCCTTTTCCAAGGTGACCGGGGCGGACGGGGAAACCTCACGCGCGAAGCGGAACAACCGATCCGGATCCATGACCTTGGTGCTGCACCAGACCAGCCCCAGCAACGACGTGTTGTCGGCCCTGGCCCTGGCCGACGAACTGGCAAATGCCGGCGTTGTCCCGGTGATGGTCAAGGATGCCAGCGGGCGCAGCCTGCTTTTCTCAGCCCTCGGATGGATAAAAAAACCTGCCGATGCCTCGTTCTCCGTGGAGATCGAAGATCGGGAATGGGTGCTGGACCTGGCCGACCTCGACATGCTGGTTGCCGGCAACGCGGTAGAGGGTTGATAGCAGCCTGCATTTGAAAATCGTCTAACGGTTGGGAGGAACCGCATGATAGAAACCAAAGAGAGAGAAATAGACGGGGACGCCTACATGGTGACCCAGTTTCCAGCACGCAGGGCCATGAAGGTCCAGGCACGGCTTCTCAAATTGCTTGGTCCTGCCATCGCCAGCCTGATGGGAGGCGTGAAAGGTGTGGATGACGCCCTTGAATTGGGTAAGCTGGCCGATGCCGTGCAGCGCCTCGCTATGGCGCTTGATCCCAATGATTTCGAGTCCCTGGTGATGGAACTGCTCGCCATGACGCGGAAGAATGGGAAGGAAATTTCCAGCCCGGCCGTTTTCGACGCGGAATTTTCAGGCAGCCTTTTGACCGTTTATAAAGTTCTCGCTTTTGTGCTGGAGGTGAACTTCCGCGATTTTTTCGGCTCGGGCGGTATTGGAAGCCTGGCCGCCAAAATCGGCGGGCTGAAAACTCCGGTGCCGCCCAACGCCTAGACCCTGAACTGCGCGAGGAATGGCCGATATGGCGTGTGGTTTTGGAAGGAATGGGTAAGTTGGAAGCCCTCGAAACGACATGGAGCCTGGATGACGTGGCCCGCGCCAACGCCTTGTTGGATATGCGCGCGGACATGGAATCGGAAGCTATGGCGAAGGCCAAGGCCGGGAATAAATAATGTCCGGCATCACGGTTCGGGAACTTATCACCAAGCTCGGCTTCGACGTGGATGACGCAAAGCTGAAAAAATTTGAGTCATCCGTGAATCTTGCCAAGAAGGCGGCTCTTGCACTGAGTGGTGCCGTGGCGGGTGCCGCTGTCGGCCTCTTCGCTATTACCAAATCCGCCGCTGCCGCAGGTGAGGAAATAAAAGCCGGATCGGAACAAGTTGGGTTGACTATAGAGGAATTCCAAAAATTCCGCCACGCCGCAGAACTGGCCGAGGTGGATACCGCCAATTTCGCCACGGGCATGAAGTTCTTGGCCCGCAGCGTTGGCGAGGCTGTGACCGGAAGCAAAGAGGCGCAGGCCGTGTTCTCGAAACTCGGGATCCGCATCACGGACGCGGCAGGAAAGACGCGCCCCATGGGAGACATCCTGCGCGATACCGCCGATAGTTTCCAAGGGATACAGGATCCGGCGAAACGTGCAGCCCTGTCGATGAAACTTTTCGGGCGTGGCGGCCTCCAGATGGGCCGCTTCTTGGCTAGCGGATCGAAGGAAATGGAGAACGCCGCAAAGGTGGTTTCTGCTTTCGGATTTTTTACCGATGAAACCGCCGCCGCAGGGGACGCGGCCGGGGATGCTTTCGCGAACGTAATGGTGATTATTCGCGGACTGAAAAATGAATTGGGGATACGCCTATTCCCGCTGATGAAACAATTTTCGGAACGTATTTCGGACTGGGCTGTCGCAAACAAGGAGGTGATCAAAACAAAAATAGATCGCTTCGCTAAAGTAATGACGCGCCTACTTGTCGCCTTATTCAATGCCGGAAAATCATTGGTGAATACATTCATCGCCGTCACCCGAGTATTTGGTGGAGTGGAAAATGCCGCGAAGTTGTTGGCTCTTGCGCTCGCGGCCCTGTTCGCCTCCAAAATGATTCTCGGATTCGCTTCCTTGATCGGTGCTATCAAATCTTTTTCCATCACCATGATGCTGGCAAACGCCTCGGCACTTTTGCTTCCCCTGGCAATCGCTGCTATCATATTTTTCCTGGCCCTGCTCGCGGAGGACATCTACGTTTTTACAAAAGGCGGGGAATCTTTTATCGGCTTTTTCGATAAGTGGCTGACCAAGATGGCGGAGACCAGCGAGATCGCCGGCTACTTCAACGGGGTGCTGGAGGTGGTGGCCGGTTTCTGGACTGCGTTGTTTGCACTGTTCACCGGGAACGATGCACTGCTAAGAGAAGGGTTTCGCGCCATGTTCGGTGATTTGGTTGACCAAGTGAAGGCTGAAATAAATGCTCTACTAAACCTGATTCCTGCGCCACTACGAAAAGGATTCTCCGCTTTCGGAAACCTTTTTAGCGGACCTGTGGCTGGCGGCCTATCTAATCCCGCTTTCGCCGGTATGGGAGGCATGGGGTTTTCCACCCCCGAATCCATCGCCCGCCCGGCCGCCGTTTCCGGTGGTGGTTCGGGCGTGGTCCAAAACTTCAACGCCCAGGTGGCCGTACAGGCCGTTCCAGGCGCTACCGCCCAAGACCTGTCCAATGTGCGCCGGGCAGCCGAAGAGGGTGCCACCGCCGCCCTACGGCGTGAGGCCCAGCTTATGAAGCAAAACCACCCGGAAGTGGACTGAGCCATGGCCCTGACCGGATTGGTAGGCCGCCTTCCCACCCCCACGCGCATAGGCAATGCGAACCTTGGCGAGATTGCCCTGGATGCACTGGTGCAGGAAACGCACGAAATGGCGAACCGGGTGACCGAGTTCCCGGTCGAGAATGGGGCTGCTATCAGCGACCATATTGCCAACCAGCCCAGGCAGGTGTCGGTGGAAGGGTTCATCACCTCCAGCCCCGTCCGACTGGCGGGCGGCATCCTGGATCGACTGGTGCGTGTGCCCAATTTTCTGACCGGGGCTACCGATTCCCCGCGCGGCACAGGCATGAATTATGCCGAGGTTGCCTTTGAATGGCTGGAGAAACTTTTCCAGAGCCGCGAACTGGTGTCCATCAAAGGGAAATTCAAAACTTATGAGAATATGGCCATGGTCTCCCTGTCGATACCCAGGGATGCCAACACGGGGGCGGCGATCCGCTTCATGGCCTCTTTCCGCGAAATCGTCACGGTGACAAGCAGCCCGGTTGCTGTGCGCTTCCCCCGTACCAGTTCAGGCAAAAGCCAGCCGCAACGCGACAAGGGAAAGCAGGTTCCCACCGATACCAAGCCGCCAGCAGAGAAGCGGCTGATTTCCGTCTCTGAAAAAGCCCGGCAGGAATTGGTGAGATAACACCATGGTTACCCTGCCATTCGCAATATTCCCTGCCATCAGCGAGGAAATCACCTTGGACGGCGTGCCTTACAGGTTTTCTTTTATGTGGAATTTCAGGGGGTCATACTGGAGCTTTTCCATTCTGGACAGGGACCGCACCCAACTGATAGACGGTGTGAAGGTGGTCCTCGATTATGAAATGCTGCGCCAGTTTCCCACGCGCAAGCTACCGCCCGGCGAGCTATGGGCCGTTGACCCGGCCGGCATCCTACAGGACATCGGCCAGGGAGACCTCGGGAAGATCGTAGAAATGATTTATTTCTCGGAGGCGGAAGTTGCTGCTGGATAGAATCGCCTCCGTTGACATCGGGGCGCTCGGATCGAAGGAAGCAATCCATCTTGAGGGATTGCGCATCACCTTCAAGGTGAGGAAGGATCGCGACAGAACCAAGAACACGGCAGAGATCGAAATTTATAACCTGTCCCGCGACACGCGCGGTAAAATCACGGAACTGGAAGATTTCGTCGTGCTGAAAGCCGGGTATGTGGAAGAGAGCGGGTTGGAAGTTGTTTTCATCGGGAACATCGTTTCTGTCACCCACCTGGTTGAATCGCCGGAGGTGATAACACGCATCGAAGCCAATGACGGGGACGAGGCCACTCGCGCGAGCACAATTTCCATTTCGGTGGTTGCTGGCGCTTCCAAAAAAGGGGCACTGGACGCGGTGTTGTCGAAACTTGGCTTGCCAATAAAAACCAAAAACATTCTCGACGCGGTGAAGGATACCAAGTTCCTGCAAGGGTTTTCATTTCTCGGGAACACATTCGACGCCCTGGACACCATTTCCAAAGGAATGGGCCTGGAACATTCCATCCAAAACAATGAGGTGAAAATAATGCCGGAGGGTGCGGCCGATGACACTGATCCCATCCGGCTGAACCCCGATAGCGGAATGGTCGGAAGCCCCGAGCGCCAGCGCCAAATTGAAAGCGAAGCAAACAAGGAAAAGAAGCCTCCAGGATGGAAGGTGAAAAGCCTGCTCCAGCCGAAGATAGAACCGGGCGGCCGTGTCGCCCTGCAAAGCGAGGCATTGCCAACGGAAACATTTTTCCGGGTGGATCGCGTTTTCCATAACGGTGATACTCATGGGGACGATTGGACAACCGAAGTAGAGGTCTCCGATAACACCGCCATCGTCAACCCCAGCGGCGTGGGGGTCGCATGACCACCCTGAATGAATCCGTGGACGCGGCCATAGAGAACCGGCTTTCCGGCCTGCATACATGCCTGCCCGCGCGCGTGGAATCGTACAACATGGAAAAGTCCATGGTGTCGGTCACGCCGCTGATCAAAAAAGTTTTCCGCAACGGGCAAGTAATTTCCATGCCGGTGATAAATAATGTTCCGTTGGTCATGCCGCGCGGATCCGTCTCTTCCCTCACCATCCGAATAGTAAAGGGTGATGGTGTGATGCTGGTTTTCAGCGAGAGGGCGTTGGACCTGTGGCTGTCGAAGGGCGGGGAGCAGGAGCCGGGAGATCGCCGCCGCTTCGACCTATCAGATGCTATCGCCGTTCCCGGCCTGTTCCCTTTCGCGGCGGGAAGCCCAGCGGAGGAGGACGCCACGGTGTTGCGTGACGGACTGGTGAAAGTGAAGCTGAAATCCGACAAAGTGGCCATCGGCAAGGATGGCGGGGAGGAACTGCTCGACCTGCTAGATCAATTCCTGACCAAGATGATAGCAGCCACCACCATTGACCCTTTCAGCGGGACGCCTCAACCTTTTATACCCACGGTGATTACCGATCTCACGTTGATAAAAACCAAACTCACCACCATACGCGGGACGCTCTGATGGCCAAGGATATAAGGCTGGATATGAACACGCACGAACTGGTGGTGGAGGATTTCGATCTGCAACTGGTGGACGACATTGACCGGGTGCAGCAGCAGATCCGAATCCGGCTGATGTTTTTCAAAGGTGAATGGTTTCTGGACCTCGACTTCGGGGTGCCTTGGTTCCAGGAAATCCTGGGTGTGAAGCCGCCGCCGCTGTCCCGCGCGGAAGCATTACTGCGCGAAGCGATCCTCGGAACGCCCGATGTACTGAGTATCGAGGCTTTCAGCATGGATTTCGTGAGTTCCGGCCGAGAATTGAGTGTTTCTTTCCGGGCAAAGACTAATTTTGGTATAGTGAATATTGAGGAGGTATTCCCATGAGCTTCGGTCTATCGGCCTCCGGCTTCCTGCGAATGCGGGAATCCGACATCAAAGCCGCCTTAGAAGAGTCCATGGTCGCGGAGTTCGGAGAAATAAACCTTGGGCCTGATTCCGTTTTCGGACAAATCATCGGGGTATTCGCCGCCCAACTCGCCGAAGGGTGGGAGGCCATGGAAGCCATCTACCACAGCCAATTTCCCGCCAGCGCGGAGGGCGTGGCCCTCGACAACGTGGCATCGCTGAACGGGGTGACGCGAATCCCTGCATCACCCACCCAGGTGATCGTTTCCCTCATTGGGGATGAGGGCACCGTGGTACCGGCAGGAACGAAAGTTTCCGCCGTCTCCACCGGGGACTTGTTTGCAATGGACCTCAGCAAGACCATCACGCGCGGAGAAGTGGTCCGCGCCACCGTGACGGTGGACGATGTGGCCAGCACCACCCTTTACCGGGTAGAAATCGACGGCGTGAATACCGATTTTACTTCCGATGCTTCGGCCACGGACCTGGAGATAGCAGCCGGCCTCGTACTTAATATCAACTCCAACGGGCTGGTGAATACCAAGGTGCTGGCAGTCGATTTATTGGACGGCTCCTTCCGGCTGGATGCCGCCGATCTGGAGACCGCCTTCGCCGTGGACGTGGATCCCCAGCTTGCCGATGGGAGCGAGCGTCTTTCCCTGTCCATCCTGCACACCCCGAATCTTTTTGAGAGCGAGGAAAACGGCCCTATCCTCGCCTTGACCGGGACGCTTACCGAGATAGAGACCCCCGTGACCGGCCTTGACGCCACCACCAACCTCACAGATGGCGATCTCGGGCGGCTTGATGAAACCGACACCGAACTAAGGATCCGCCGCCTGTTGGCCCTCAGAACGGGCGGGAAGGCCACCCTGGCCGCCATCCTCGGGGCTTTGCTGACCGAAGTGACCGGCGTGAGCCAGGCCAAAGTGTTCGAGAATAGAACGGATCTGGCAGATGTGGACGGCAGGCCGCCCCATTCCTTCGAGGCGGTGGTGGATTGCCTCGACACCGCCGTGCAGGACGTGGCTCAAAAGATTTGGGATACCAAGCCGGCAGGCATCCAGACCTACGGAAACGTGAACGCCAACGGCACCACCGACCCGGACGGTGATGGAACCGGCATCGAGATCACCGACTCCAACGGGGACCAGCAGACGATTCATTTCAGCCGGCCGGACGAGCAGGACATCTATGTGCGTGTGGAAATCACGGAATACGCGGAGGAGGATTTCCCGGACAATGGAACGGAACTGGTGAAGGCTGCCGTCCTGGAATTCGGTAACACTCATACCATCGACAAAAATGTGATCTTGCAGCGGTTCTTCGGACCCATCTATAGCGTAGAAGGCATTTATGTGGCGGACGTTTTTATCAAGGAAGGCAGCATGCCGGCTGGAAACCCAGGCGTGGATCAAGTCAACCTGGACATAAACGACCGCGAGGTAGCGAAGTTCGACTCGGCAAACATAGAAGTGGTGGTTATCCCATGACCGATACAACGCAGCAATTCACCTTGGTTGGCGCTCTTTTGGGAGCGATCTCCGGCCTATCTACCGCGCTCATTTGGATGACGGTGAAGGTGTTTGGGGTGATCAGGACAAACGGGCAGGAATTCGCCAAAGTGCGCGACTCGCAGCAGGCCGCCTTGCTAAGCATATCGGAACGAAGCATAGCGGCCCTTGTCGGATCCAGGGAAAGTTGTGACCACATGGCGCGGGCGGCTGAAAAATTAGGGGATCGAATCGAAAGCCTTCCCGACAACGTGCATGATGCAGTAACACGCGCAATACGAGGATAGCATGATTTTAGGATACCCTATTGAATTGGTTACGCGCATGGCGCAGGTGTCCGCCCTGTTGGTTTTTTGCGTTTCCCTCACCTTGCAGTTTCGCAGGCTCATATCCACCCGCGCCGATCAGTATGACGGGATGCGCGCAGCTTTTTTTATTTTCAAGATTTTCCTGATTCTGCACATCGCCCAATGGATTTTTCTTCCAGGGGTGATGTGGACGCTGCTATCAGCCATTGTTCTACAGATGGCCGGATGGATCGGCGTGCTGACTCATCTCGGTTTCGATTTCAATTTTAATAGGCGCAGGTAAATCGAAATGCCGATGAATGCCGCCATACTCAAGACCAGCCTGGAAGCCGCCCTGGAAGCGGACGGCTTTGTGATCGGCACGGGAGAACTGAACGACAAGTTCCTGACCACGCTCTGCAATACGCTGGTGGCCCATATCCAGGCCAACGCCTTGGTGACGGTAGTGGTGGCCAGCGTAAGCGGTGTGACCACTGGACCAGGTGTTTCCGGCCCAGGAACCGGCACAGGGACGATCACCTAAAGGGATACTATGGCGCTGCTCGAAAGAATGATGTCCTTGGAGGATGACGGTAGAACGGAGAAATCCGAGTTAGACCCAATGAATATTTCTCCCGATAAATTCGAGGCGGAATTGACGGCGTACATTTCAAAGGAAAAATCCCTGGAGGAATTCAAGCTGGCCCTGCTCATAAGAAAAACGGAAGAGGCGGACGGCAAGTCCGATGAAATTGATTTGTCGTCCATCCTGGAAACCATGCCAACGCCCGATCAGATTTCCAGCCCGGATAAATTCCTGACTTGCATTCCCGAAGTGCTTCAAAGAGCCGATGAAAGGGTCTTTGGGTATGATACTCCAGACGGATTAAGAAATATGTTGGGGGTTGGCCGTGGCGGTTGATTTCGCATCGGGTTCGCTGAATATATCGACTGGGGCGATTGGCACTACGCAGACGGTTTCCGGGCTGTCCTTTTTCCCGGAAGTGATTCTTTTCCAGGTTATCGGAAGGACCGATGCCGTGGATGCCATTGGCCAAGCCGATTTGATGCACAGCATCGGCATGTCCATGAAAACGGGATCCATTATAAAAAGATCCATGGTCTCCGATTTTGACGAACATGCTGAGGCTACATCGGATACCTATGGAGGGTCGCGCTTCGATGCTATCATAGGTCAGATTTCCGATGCTGGTGCATGGGTTGGGTTGCTTGACATAGATGACCATACTTCGGACGGTTTCCGGGTGATCATTGATGCCGTTTTTTCATCTTCCCTTAGAATGCACTGGTGGGCATTTGGAGGAACTGATATAGCGGCGTTGAATCTTGTAGAGGTTGTCGAACCTGCGGTAGCGGGAGAAGTGAACGTGACCTACCCAGAAGGCGGGTTCGCCCCCGATCTTCTTATCTGCATTGCTTCCAGAAAAGCTGCTCCACCGGATTTGAGCGCGGGCGGAAGGCTGAGTTTCGGTTTTGCGGCCAGGACTCCTGCGGAGATACAGATTGAGCAGGGAGTCGGAATGTATGGCGCTGAAGATGGGGCGAATCCATCCGATGTCGGAAAATATTCTAGAACAGGACAGGTCGCAGCCCTGATGGATTCTGGAATAGACCTGATTAATCGGCGCGTGGCCGTTTCAGGCTGGAATTCCGATGGCTTTAAATTGAATTTCCTTGAAGTCGATGGGGACGCGAATACCCGGTATTATTTCATGTGCGTAAAGGGTGGAGCATGGTCGGTTAAAAACCTGATGACTCTCAGCAACGACACGACCACGAATATAGATGTGACAGGAGTACACTTCACGCCTAAAGGTGCGGTTCATTTTTCAGTAGGTGAAGCGCAGAGCGCCGATGATACGCATAATAACAACTTTGGAAAATTCAATTTAGGCTTCTTCGCCGGAACTGCAAGCCAACGGGTGATGGGGATGCGAAGCGGCTCCGGCGTGTCTCCTACCGTTGTCACTACTGCATTACAGCACGATGTTGTTGGTTTGATATTGAGTTCGACCACGGTGATCGTTGAGCTAAGGGTGACCGCTATTCTGGCCGATGGTTTGCGGCATATCATGGATGTGTCCGAACCGACAACCCATTTCTTTCAAATCCTTATGGGTGGTAACGGTGCTGGGGAGCCTGATAATTTCGGGCATCCAAGGTCACGCAGAAGCTACGGGCTGGAGCCCAGAAATAATCTTAGGATAGGAGTATAAAATGGCGGAAGCATCAGGCGATGTCCACGAATATTTAATCTATGCCGGTAGGAATCGAATCAAGTTTCCCATCTTCGACGCTGATGGCGATCTGGTGACCGGGGCAACCGCGCTTGACTCGGAGATCAGCAAGGATCAGGGGGCCTTCGCCGACTGCGTGAATGAGGCCGTTGAGATTGGAAGTTCCGGTCTTTATTATCTGGACCTGACCTCTGCCGAATGCACCGCAAAGAGTATTGACATTGTTGTGAAAACGACCACCGCAGGAGCCAAAACCACGCCCCGACATTTCTCCATCAGGCGTCCGATGGTGGTATGGAGCGGGACGGCGCAAGCGGGCGGAGCTTCGCAAATCACCCTGGACTCGGGGGCCTCCGCGCGTGACGGTGCTTATGTCGGGCTGTTCGTGATTGTGTCCAATAACAGCCCGGCGAATGCTTTGGGACAAGCGAGAAAAATCCTCACCTATAATGGATCCACCAAGATCGCCACCGTGGAAGCGGCATGGGGAACCGACCCTTCTTCCGCCTCGACCTTCCAGATCCTTGCCGGTGACCCTGCCGATATGAGTTCTATCCTGTCTCTGGAACCGAGAATGAGCAGTGATTCCCGTCTCCAGGTGGACGTGGAGGAATGGCGCGACGAATCGGTTGCGGTCCCTACTGTGAACGGCGTCCCGGAAACGGACGTGACCCACCTCAACGGTGTGTCTCAATCCCTGCTCGACCTCAAGGACTTCGCCGATGACGGATATGACCCCGCGACCAATAAGGTCCAGGGCGTGGTATTGGTCGATGCCTTTTCAACGGCGGCAATCGCATCCATTTGGGACGCGCTCACTTCCGGCATGGTCACAGTTGGCAGCATCGGGAAGAAGCTCGCGGATTGGGTGGTCGGTCAGGTCAGTGATTTGACTCAGGCCGCGTTGAATGATATATGGGACGAGCCGATTGAATCCCACCCCACCGGAATGGGATCTGCCATGAATGTCATTAAATACGGTGCGCGTCTGGTCCCTGTGGTTCCGCCTGTCATGCGCTTGCCGGAATCAGGAACCAAGGTGCATAAAATCCGCCTTGTGGCAACGGATCTCAACGGTGACGCATGGCCGAATGCTTTCTTTGCCGGGACTCCGACCGTGAACGTATTTGACCAGGATGGAAACAACCTGAATGCCCGTCTATCGGCAACAGCAATGACTATGCTGGAAGCAGGAATATTCGAGGTTACCTATACGGCAGATGCCGCGCATGAAGAGGAGCAACTGATTTGGAAGTTTGATGCCAATGGGGACGAAGTGGGTCCAAGTACCGCCAAGGCTCAGGCGCAAACTCAACTATTCCCAGCAAATACCGCCATTGACGAGGCTTCTATCGCGGACGCTGTGTGGGATTCGCTGACCTCTGGAATGACCTTGGCGGGCAGCATCGGCAAACGCCTCGCTGACAACGTGGATGCCGCCGTCACCACGCGCGCCACGCCCACGCAGGTGCATGAGCAGGTGGTGGTGGGATTGAATGAAGATTTGTACGGTGAGCCGGCTTCCGTTCCCACGGCCACCGCACCACTATCAGATAAGATCGGGTGGATTCAAGCGGTGAGCCGTAACAAAATCATCAATGACGGAAGCACCAAGCGGATCCGCAATGACGGCGATAGCGCCGACATCGGAACGGCTTCCATTTCCGCCATTCCCGGCGAACTCACGAAAGGGAAGTACACCTGATAGCAGGTTGAAATCCAATGGCATTCACAGAAAATCAGCTTCGGAATATCACCGGGATAGAGGACGAATGGATGACCATTCCCCTCATTCCTTCGGGCGTGGTGACCGAGGATGAGATTGAGAATTGGACCAACGTATATATCGGCGTGGATTATGCACCCGGCCCACCCATTGCCGATTTTGCGTTTGCCATCGTCGCGGAAACCTTACAGGTGGACTTCTTCGACCAGTCCGAAAACCAGCCGGAGGAATGGCTTTGGGACTTCGGCGATCCCAGTTCAGGATCGAACTCTTCGGCGGACCAATATCCCATCCATTTTTTCACCGGCTATGGTAGCTTTGAGGTTACCCTAACGGTGACCAATGGCCTCGGAACCGATTCCATTACCAAGACCGTGACCATTGAAAACCATGGCGTCCCTTTTGTCCCCATCCATAACCATGTAACCCTGGCGAAGAAAAAACTTATCGAGCAGTTCAGGACGCGGCCATGATTATCAGCGCCTTGAAAATAAATAAGCTGGTGGCTGTGCTGGTTGGCCAGATTCAGGTATTGGAAGATGCCGCGCTTGATACCTTGATTGGTCGCTACCTTGACGAGGCGGTGGGCCGGCAGTTGGATGGCATCGGAAACACGGTGGGCGAGCCGCGAACAGATATAGACTCGGACACCTATACGGAAACGGCATCGGCTGCGGACGAGAGATACCGCGAGAAGATCCGGCAGAAAATATTTGTGAATTCTTCCAGCGGAACGCCGGAGGAAATGATCCAGATCATCAAAACATTCCTGGACGATGGCGCGGAAGTTTCATTTTCCGAGGTGTATCCCGCCAAGGTTCGGCTTGCCGTGAACGATGCGCCCATTCCCGCAGGCTTGCAAGATTTCATGCAGACGGTGGCCCCTGCCGGCGTGGACCTGGATGTAGTGGATGAGGATGACGTTTTCCGCGTGGGCCGTGACCGCGCGGGTGAAAGGCTGTAGGAGGGAATTATGCACAGGACAGAAGGACCAGATTTTGTAGTCAACGGCGGCAAGCGCCAATACCAGGATGATCTCGCCCTCGGCACGGTCCTGAACTCCGATGCTGCGAATGCGATTCAAGAAGAAATAGCGCAGGCCGTTGAGGCGTCCCTGCAAACATTGGCCGCCACCGGAGCAGCCGATGAAGCGGCCGGGTTCCGCCAGCTTCGTTCTGCCATCGGAGAGGTTGATATCGCCTCCCCTTATGCCACCAAGCATGTGGTGTGTAAGGCGCGGGCCATGGATGTGGCGGATGCCGAATTGTCAGAAACGGACGTGGATATTTATTATATGCGCCATTCCATGAGAAGGCTGATCACTATTTTTATTCCGGCTTTCGTCGCCAACTGGGCCGGCACCTGCGAATATATCGAAATAGCAGGCGATGGTGCCGGTGCTGCTCTTTTGTCCGATCTGCGTTTCGCCAACGGAGGCGCAATTCCTTTTCTAACTGATGCTGCCGGCCTTTACAAATTGATTTCCGCCTCCAGCGGAACCAAATACCGCATCACCGAATTAGATGGCTCCGGGATACCAGGAACCACCTTCAACGCCTCGGCGCAGCACCTCACCTTTTTCTCCAGCACTTGATTCCCAAACCCAAAACAGGAGGCAGTATGAATTCCAAATACATCAAACCCAAGTCGGTATCCTGGTGGAGCGGCTTGCTCCTGGCCGTGGCGGTCCCGCTGTGCAAATATATCGGGATCGACCTGCCCGACAATATCACGGAAATCCTGGTCGAACGGGGCTGATCGGCCTGCGCGGTGCCAAGGGATAGAGCCTGCTATCAGCCGGAAACCCCCGTTGCTTCCGTGGCGGGGCTGGCGGCCATGGGTGCGGACCTCCCTCCGTCCTGGCCGCCTTTCTTTTTCCCCTTGCGCGAATCTGAAATTTATACTAACCTGTGATTTGCGGACGCATCGGAGCTATCCGGTGTTAGTCCTCCTTCCAGGCTCGGGACGGTCCGCAAATTTTTAGCCTGTCGATTGAGCCTGGAAACCCAATCGAATCGAAAAATATCCAACCTGTTCCCGCGAGGTTTATGACGCGGGGGTAGTTGTGGCGCAGGAGACCAGGCGAGACCGTAGCCGATGACCCTGGGGAGCGTTCCAATACTGCGACTGTCGCCGGAGTGAATAATCCAGCGGCAGGGGGATGACGTACTGCGGGGCCTGGCTCCGGGGGAAATCACCTACTACCTTCGCCGCGCTAGCTATGTCCATGGCTGACGCGGAGGGGGTAGGGGGAATTCCACCAGCGAACCTTCACCAAAGGAAATTTAAAATGGGTAGATATAATCCTGCGCGGCCTGAATTAACCTGCCATAATCTGCTATCATCGCGATAAATCAGCGTTTTTAGGCTGATTTGCGGATTAATTTATTTCCATTAATTCCATTGACAACCGTTATAACCAATGTTATACTTATCCTATGCGACACACCACCACCGAGGAGAAAAAGATGATTTCACAAATCAAGCTACGCACCATGTCCAATGAGGCCATATCTTTTACACGGATGGATCTTTCCCGCGTTATCGACATCCAGGAAATTGCCGCTCAGGATGGATACCATTGCCCAAAGCTGCTCGAATACATGGCCGATTACGAGGCCGTGATTGACGAGCAGGACCGCCGCAAAACCGCAGCGCGCCGAGCCGGCCGAAAGGTGGTGGCCTGATGCTGTACGGTGCGCCGAACTGCCCCTATTGCCGCCTGGATGATTGCCCTGGATGCGATGACCGGCCCGAGGAAACCGAGCGGAGGCGGTGCGGGTGTGGTCGATTTTTCCGCGCCTTCGCCGAATCCCGAGAAGCGCGGTGCCCGGCCTGCACCCCGTCCAATGTGCTGCGCGATTCGCTTTTGCAGATTCTCAAAACCCAAATGGAGGCGGTATGACCGTGGATTTCAACCTGGAAAACATGCCATGGCACCAACCGCTTCCCGACTGGCTGGCGGAAGCTAAGCCCAGCGAGAAAAAACCCGAACCGCAGCCGGTCAAAGCGGCGGAAAAACCCAAAAAAGAGGAACCAAAAATGACTGCGACATGGACGAAGCTCAGGACCGGCGATTTCGGAATCCGGGTGCTGGGCGCGAAGCCAGAAAAAGGGACGGTAATCAACGTCACCAGCAAGGCCGGTAAGACCAGCACGGTGAGCGTGCAGGAAATCGTATGGAGCGGGGCCGATAAGGACACGGGATCGCCTGTCCACCTGTGCGCCATTTCCAGCGATGGCCCCAGGCGAGCCTCCAGATTCGGGGGTTATCGCCGCTCTGCACGACGGAATTGGAAGCCATGCGGATACCCTGGCTGCTCGCCCTCATTCTGCGATGATTGCGGTGGGGAGGGCATGTAATGAGCGCCTGGATTAAATTCCTGCAAAGCCAAGAACCCTGCCCAGCCCGGTCGGAAATGCTGAAATACGCTTCCGCCCAGGAGGCATGGGACGGCATCCATCGGGCCGATTACCTGCTCTGGCTGGCCGGCCTGATGGCTGGTCGGAAATGCTGGCCGGACCACCGCCATGTCGTTCGGATGGCGGTCGCCTGCGCAATCCGCGCCCTGAAATACGTCCAGGATGGTAACGGAACCCCCAGGGAGGCCGTGGAGGCTGCCGAAGCCTGGACTCTCAACCCAACCGATGCAAACCGCCAAAAGGCCCTGGAAGCCGCCGAAGCCTGCCTGGATAAGCACCCTAACGTGCCCGCCTGGGAAGCCTGGGCCTGCTGGGCCTGTGCCTGTGCCGCGCTTTCCGTTTCCGACCCTCGCCGCGCCAAGGGTTCGGCGGCAGGCGATGCCACCACGCCGGAGGAAATGAAATTCCAGGCCGGGTTGGTGCGCGTCCGCTGGCCCATGGTGGAGGAGGCGTGAGTAAGCACAACGCCTTCCGCGCGGGAAAGGTCCATGTCAAGGCCCGCCCATGCTCCACCTGCATATTCCACCGAGGCAATAAAATGCAGTTGGCGGAGGGCCGGGTGGAACAGATGGTGGCCGATGCCGAGCGGAACGAGTCTGCTATCATCTGCCATTCAACGCTCGGCACAAAGGCCAACGCGGTCTGCCGTGGTTTCTTCGATGAGCATTCAACCCTCCCGCTTCGCCTGGCGCGAATGATCGGGAACATCAAGGAGGTCTAGGAAATGGAAAAGAGAGCGGTCATTTTGAAAACGGACGGGACGGCCCATGAGGTGCTGCCCGCTGACGGGAAAAAATTCTCCCTCGCCGAACTCCAGAAGGCGGTTGGCGGGTACATCGAACTGGTAAACCTGGTTTGCGGCTGCAAGATGTTCGTGAACGAGGAAGGTAAGGTTCACAGCCTGCCGCCAAACACGCGGGCAAGCTGGCAGTTTTGGAATTCTCACCCCGCCTGCTTCGAGGCCGGGGATTACATTTGCGGCGATGCTATCATCTGCCGGGAGGAATGCACCGAATGAAAATACCAGAAGGCATGGTGGTGGTGAGCAAAGAAATTTTCTTCGCCTACATCGGACCGCGCGATATACGGGTACGCTGCGTGAAGGATTATACGGTGTGGGAAACGCCAGAGCGCGCGTTGGTCGGCGCGTCAACTCCAGGCTGGAAAGACGGTGAGAAATCTTCCTACATGCTCAAAGAGGAGTACGCGAAATGAAAAAGCGGTTTGAAAATTTCACCCGGCAGGCCAACTTTGAGATCCTATCCATCCGCCCGGATCGCGTGTTGATCCGTGACCAAGGCCCGTGGAACGAGTGCCTGACCGTGACAAATGACGCCGAGAACGTGGTGAATAGGTTGGTGCGCGGCTTCGGTGGGTTTCGCCTGCATGGCCGCCGCCTGTTCTATATCGACTCGGAAGGAAGCATGGGCGAAATCCTGATAAAGGAAAGCAAGTTCTCCGGCTTTGCGCCAGGTCCAGGAAAAAGTTTCAGCTAGTGTCACAAAATAAAGGGAGTATTCGTAAATGAAAAATATGGACAAGGCAATCCAGTACGCGGAATCCGCCATTGCTAACTGCATGGAAGAAATGCAGGCGAGCCAAAACATGGTCGCCTCCGCCTATGTGGTGGGCAAGGAAACCGATGGCGTGGTGCCGATGCCATACCGAAGCCCGAAAGAGAAAGAGGCCATGACCGTGGCGCTTGGTGAAATCGCCAGGCAGATGGAGGCTTCCGAACTTTTCTTCGCCTGCTCCGTCACGGTGGTTGATGGCCCGCCCAATATGACCATTAACCAAATCAACAAAGTCCCGCAGGATGACCGGCGAAAAGGCATCACCGTCACCTATGTCGATTTCAAATCGGCGAGCGGCTTCCTGATGACGCAGGAGATCGCCGTGGTGGGTGGCAAGTATGAGCCACGGAAGAAAACCTTCGAGGAGTTCACAGAGGGCAGTAATGACAAGGTTACCGCCAATTACCTATTCTCCATCGTGCTGCCAATATGGCGCGGAGAACGTAACATCAAAGATACCATAGGACCGGAGATCGTAGGCCGTGCTATCAACCGAGACCCCGCGCCTGATGACCCGTTCCACGGGATCGATATGTCCGCTAAACCGAACGATCCCCGGTTCCCCGAATCAGAAAGGGCTTAAAACCCGCTTTTTTGGTCAATTTCGACGCTTTTTAACACTTGACAACCGTTATAACCAATGTTATACTTATCATATGCGACACACCACCACCGAGGAGAAAAAAATGACAGAAGAAATTGGAACGGTTCGGGAAATAAGGGCGAGGAAAAAGGCCCGCGCCATGTTCGGAGACCAGCCTTGGATCGCCGAATGCCCCAAAGATGACCTCATTCTCGCCATTGAAAATAGGGTGGCCCCTGATGGCAGCCCCGCTCCTGACTACATAGGAGGTAATTCGGTTGAGGAACTGCGCTCCATGGCCCGCGAAAAATTCGGCCCTGGCGCTTGGATCGCTTCCTGCCGCCGTGAGACTTTATTGGAGGCCCTGGAAGCCGGAAAAATCCCCGATGGCGCGACCGTGATAGCAACCCGAAAATCCGCCAGCCGCGAAGAATTCGCCTCAGCCGTCCAAAACGCGGTGAAGGTCGCGCTCGAATCCATTCCGGTGCCCGAAGGTGATGGCGCTTTCGACGCCTCCCAAGCCGCCTCCATCGCCAAGGCGGTGTTCGCCGAGGAAATCGCCCCGGTGGTCAATCGCTTCTCCAGCGAGTTCGGAAACGTGAAATCGTGGCTGGAACAATTCGGCGAGAAGGTTGGACTCCGTGTGACGGAACTCACCGCAATGGTGAACGGTGCCCGCGAAAACGCCGAGGAAATGGTCCGCTCGCATATCAATACCGAGTTCGGCAAGCTGGTGGCGCATGTCGATGCAACCAAAGCCGAGTTTGCCGCAATGACGGACGCCCGCCTGGACGAAAAGCTGGAAACCCTCGGTGACGCGCTCACCGTCAAGCTCCAGAAAAAGTTGGTGAAGGAGATCACCATCAAGCGCCCGGACGGCACCAAGCATGAGGCCGGCCTCCAGCACAAGCAGTTCGGCGAACTGCTCCAGGTGGTCGCCTGTGGGGTCAACGCCTTTCTGGTGGGGCCTGCCGCCTCCGGCAAAACCCGCGCAGCCGAGGAGGTGGCCAAGGTCGAGGGGCTGTCCTTCTTCCCCCAGTCGTTCAACAGCCAGACCCCGAGCAGCCAGCTATTTGGCTATATGGACGCGCAAGGCCGGTACGTCACCACGGTGTTCCGCCAGGCTTTCGAGGCAGGCGGCCTGTGGCTCGCCGATGAAATCGACCGCGCGAACGGGAACGTCCTCACGGCGCTGAACGCGGCCCTGGAGAATGGTTATTGCTCCTTCCCCGACAAGGTGGTGAAGCGGCATGAGAAATTCGTCTGTATCGCCTCCGCGAACACTTGGGGGCGTGGTGCCGACCGCATGTACGTCGGTGCCAACGCCCTGGACGAGGCCACCCTGAACCGCTTCATTCAGATCGAGTGGGAATATGATGAGGAACTTGAGCGCATTCTCGGCCAGAACAACGCCTGGGTGGACCGGGTGCAGGCGATACGGAAGGCCGTGGTGCAGGAGCGAGTGCGCTGCATCGTCTCCCCCCGCGCATCCATCTATGGTTCCAAACTGCTCGCAGCCGGCATCAAGCAAGCCAGGGTCGAGGAACTGGTTATCTGGCGCGGGATGGACGAGGCGACCCGCAAAAAGGTGCTGGCGTCCGTTCCTAAGGCCGGCGTGATGGTCCGCATTTCCGAGGAGGGATAAGCCATGAGCCTGATAGCAGAAACCAAAATAATCGGCGGCAAAGAATCCCTGTACACCGAAGCCGCTTCCTTCGGCGAGTTCCTGGACTTCACGGATTCGGTCCAGCGGACGAACGTGAGTCGCGAAATCGGGAATGAATCTTTCCGTGGCTCCTCTTCCTGGGAGGAGGCCAACCGCATCGCCCGCGAAGGGTGGCCGGAGGGGTTGGAAATGGTGCGCAAGATGTCGGAGAACATCGGCACCGTGGTGGGCCAGTACGTCAAAAAGGTGGAATGCCACTATGACGTGCAGGGGTCTCAGGTGGACGTTGGCCGATTTCTCTCAGGTGAACCCGAGTGCATGATGGCCTTCGAGGAAAACACCGTGCGGGCATCCGGGAAGATCGTAAAAATAAGCGTCAACGTGGTGATGTCATGTATGGTGAATAAGCTGTCCGCCTTCCACCGTGGTGCCGCCGTGCTGGCCCTCATAGATACGCTCGAAAGCGCCGGGATGGTCGCGGAAGTGTGGGCTACTCATTCCATTAACGGAACCAAAAACCGCACCTCCGTGCTGATGATCCCCGTGAAGAAAGCCGGCGAGCGCCCCGAAATGGATCGTATGGCTTACATTTTCGCCCACGCCTCCATGTTACGCCGCCATATATTCGCATGGCAGGAAGGACAGTCGGATCCGATTCGCGCCGAACTGCTAACAGGTGGATCCTATGGGTATGTGACCCCACACCCGCCCGCCTGCATCGAAGAGGGTGAGATCCATGTCCAGAACATCAACCACATGACCGAAGAAAATTGGAAATCGGTAGAATCCGCCACCGCCTGGGTGCTGTCCATGCTCAAGGAACAGGGTGTCCTAATCGAGGAGGCGGCATGAGCGAGGAAATAAAAAATCTGGAGGTGCTGGAACTCCGCATGGAGCAGGCATTGGAGGATCCCGAGCAAGTCCGCATCGCCGATACAATCATAGAGCAGATGCGCTCCATTGACCCCACCTGCTATAAACGGTGGGGCGCGACCCTGCATGTGGTGATGCCGCAATCTCGAATCAAGATGGAGGATGGCGTGACCGTCTACTGTGTCGGTGGGACGGTGATCAAGATGGAGACGAATGACGCGGATCGGTGGATGGCGCTGAAAATAATCCTCACCGCGTCAGACCTGTACCGGGTGGCGGTCATGCGCCACGCATTCCAACCCAGCGGCCACAAGTACCTGCGTGAAGTGGATTCCACCGACGATATTTATTTTGACAGCCTGGTGGAGGTGTCCGACCGCATGATAGCACGGGCACGCCTCCTTCCGCCCGCAACGTGGAAGGATGGTGCCGCATGAGCTTCGTGGCTGGCGGAATGACCAAGGCGAGGGAATTGGCCCAGGCCAACGCCGATTACTTCGGAATCCCTTATATGGTGTTCTTTGACACTTCCGGGAACGCCAGATGCGAGCGGTGGTATGCCGGGGCCAGAATGGAGAACAAGGAAATTTTTCAACCGAAAAACCAAGGGAGGGAAGATGGAATCCAAAACCCGTAATGCCGCGCTCAACCTGATTGATATGTTCCTGGAATCCCACCAGGAGGAAATGGACTCCGGCCACCACGGTGATAGCAAGAGCCCAGGCGCGGACGCGGCAGGCTGTTCCTATTGCCGGGCGATCCGCGATATGAAGCGTGCGCTCACCGAGGACGCCGCCCGAGACCGTATGCGCCTGCGCGTATTCAACGCGGCTCTTGCTGCCTGCTGGGTCTTTCGAGGAAAAGAAATCCCGGATCATGCTATCATGCTCGCAAAGCAGTACAGGGAAAAGTATCCCGCCACCACCGAGGGGACTGAGAGGATATTCCTGCACGGCGGTTTATAACGCTTGACATAACAACTGATACGCGATATATTTAATTTCGCATTTCGACAAGGAGAATTTAAAATGGTAATGAATAACAAACGGATTCGGGAGGAGGACGCCACGGGGAAGGCGATGGTTTTCCGCCTGTCGAAGCTGATACAAAAAACGGGATGGTCGCAGGAGGAGACCGCGCAGAAAATCGGGGTGTCATACGTCACGGTTAACCGATACCTGAAAGGCCACCACCTGCCGAAGCACCTGTTCGCCGATATGCTGGAATCATTTCTTAAAAAACACGGAGGATAAAAAATGAATGACTATAATAACGAAAACCACACCCCGCCCGCGCAAGCGCCCGCAAAAGTGAAGGGTGGCGAAATGCCTGCGGGCATGATGCAGCTTTTCCAGATGGCGCAGAACAAGCCGCGCATCCTGTCCCAATTCAACCAGAAGGCTTTGGCGATGGCCACCGATGATAAGGACGTGGCGGCGTCCTGCTTCTACAAGCTGGTGCGCAAGAAAAAGAATACGGACGGCAGCATGGAGCGGGTGATCATCGAAGGCCCTTCTATTCGCCTTGCCGAAATCGTGGTGAACTGCTGGGGCAACCTGTGGATTTCCTCAACCATCCTCGGCGAGGAAGGCGGCAGCATCGTCGCGGAAGCGAGGGTGTGCGACCTTGAGGCCCTGAATATGATCAGCATGGAGAGCCGCCGCCGCATCACCGGCAGGAACGGAAATCGCTTCTCCGATGACATGGTGATCATGACCGCCAACGCCGCCTCAGCCCTCGCCCTGCGGAACGCCGTTTTCAAAGCGGTGCCGTTCACCTACGTCAAAAAAATCTACGAGCAATGCAAGCGGGTTGCTGTGGGGGATGCCAAATCCATGGTGGAGCGCCGGGCCGGCATGGTTTCCGCTTTCGCCAAGATGGGAATTTCCCAAGACCGCCTACTCGCCTACCTGGAGAAGGAATCCATGGAGGAAATTCTGCTCCCCGAGATCGAGGAAATGGTTGGACTGTTCTCCGCCATCAAAGACGGCGAAACGTCCATAGACGAGGTTTTTCCCGAACCGAAGTCGGCTGCCGCCCCGAAACCGCCTGCCGCTGAACCCAAGGCACCTCCCGAGGCCGCTGCGCCCGTTTCCACCCCGACCCCACCCAAACCCACCCAGGAACCCGAAGTGGGCCAAAAGGCGGCTCCCGCGCCTCCTCCCGCGAAGGAATCCCCTGCGCCAGCAACGGAACCCGCCCACGAACCGGAAAATTCCGCCGAAACGCGGAAAAAACTCCAGCAATCCTACAACGCCATGTACGCCAAGGCGAAAACAGCCCACGGCAAGCAGGTGACCGAGGAGGCCCTTGAGCGGGCCGGAATCCCCCCGAACCTATTCCCGTCCAAGCTCACCGAGGAGCAGCTACAGGATGGCATAGGGGCCTTCCAGGCGCTCATTTCCGTGCCGAAGGGGGAGGCCGAATGATCAAGATTGCGCATGGAAATAGGTTTCTTGATTTTACAAAAAGAAAATTTCCTCTTTTCATGCGCAAATGCGAAATGAATAATAATGGCTGCTGGATTTGGAATTCTGCAAAAGATGGTAAAGGATACGGCATTTTTTGTTTGGGCTATAGGGTTTCTGTTCGCGCCCATCGAATATCCTATCAGATTTTTGTCGGTCCAATTCCACCAGGTTTACAGTTGGATCACTTGTGCCGAGTAAGGAACTGTGTGAACCCAAAGCATTTGCAGCCGGTGACGGGTATTGAGAATTATCGCCGTGGAATGGCTCCTGCCTGGTTAACAAAAAAGACCGGGCTTTGCAAAAAAAGTCATCGCATAGATGGATATAATGCTAAGAAAAATTCATACGGCGGAAGCATTTGCAGAATTTGTTACAACGAATATATGAGAAAACGGTATAGAGAAAACATTAGCAAGGAGGTGTGCCATAATAAGCCCGTCTAATTTAGAGCGACGCATCCTGTGCCCCGGTTCCGACCGCCTTGAGGCGGCGGAGCCAAAGCGGGCCTCATCGCCTGCCGCCGCGCGTGGAACGGACCTCCATGCTATCATGGCGGAACTGTGCGAAACCGGCACCAGCGTGAAGCTGGCTCGCGGTTACCTCCATCCCGACGACGAATCGGCGGTGCAATGGTGCTGGGACCAGGTGAAGCCAAGCCTGGAGGACTCCAAAAAAATGAACGGCTCCATCCTGGTGGAGCAGCGGGTAGACCTGTCCTCGGTCGGCCTCAACGTCGAAGGTGACCCGGAGCGGTGCCGCATAGACCTTGCTATCATCGTCGGCGAGGTGGCCTACTTGTTCGATTGGAAATTCGGGGAAGGGTATGTGCCCCGCCCGAAATACAACTGGCAATTCCGCATGTACGCCCTTGGCTTGGTGCTTGACTACGGGGTGAAGCGAGTCATCGCCACCAAACTCCAGCCGGCAGCGGCAGAGGCTTTCCGTCGAACCGCTGATGAATTTTCCGACACCGATCTAATGGCGCTGGCGGACAGGGTGCGCGAAATATCCAAGGCTTGCGCCTCCCCTGACGCCCCGCTGGTGACGGGGGAAAATCAATGCCGATGGTGCGCGGCCCGCGACACATGCCCCGCCCGCGCGGGTGCGGTGATGGGTATGCCCATGCACCTGGGCGTGGAAGATTGGTTCCGGGGAATTGAACCCGCATCCCGTACGGATTTTTACGAGCGGCTGCTGGTGGCTTACGATTGGGTGAGCCGCGCCCGCGCCCACGTTGAATCTTTCATCCTGGACGGAGGCAGGGTGCCGGGATTTGCCATCGGGGAAGGTCGCGGATCTCGCGAATGGACGGACGAGAACGCTGCCCTGGTCGCTCTACGTTCCATCGCCACCCAGGTGGGCCGGAATCCTGAATCCCTGCTCATCACCAAGATGGCAAGCCCATCGCAGGCGGAGAAGGTGCTAGGTACCAGTAAGCCCATCAAGGAAGCCATGCTTCCGCTGATCCAAATAAAACCCGGTGCGCAGAAAGTGGTCCGCGCGGAGGAAACCCCATGACCCCCAAAGGAGAGATGATGACACTCACATTAAAAACCCAATGGATCGCTAGACTAAAGCTCAGGGCCGAGAGCGGCAAGCTCAGGGCCGAGGGCGGCAAGCTCAGGGCCGAGGGCGACAAGCTCTGGGCCGAGAGCGGCAAGCTCAGGGCCGAGGGCAACAAGCTCAGTGCCGAGGGCAACAAGCTCTGGGCCGAGGGCAACAATCTCTGGGCCGAGGGCAACAAGCTCTGGGCCGAGGCGATTCTATCCGCCTTTGGCAACATCACGATAGAATGGAAATGGCGTGATGGCGTGCTTGGCTGTCACCTGGGTAACGGCGAGGTGTATCTGGGTGACATAGAGGTGACGGAATGACCCCCAAAGGCGACGACCTGGACCTGCTGCCGTGCCCACTATGCGCGGCAAAGCTATGGATGAAAGAATTTTCCAGTGACGGAAAATATGCTGCTCGATGCGATGGTTGCGGTTTCCATGGCCCTATAAAAAACTCCAAATTGGAAGCTGTCCAAGCGGCAAACCGCCGCGCTACCCCACCCGCCCCCCAGGGAGAGGCGCAATGCGGAACATGTGGGGGCGAAAAAGTAGTGGACAGCGGGGGTCAAAATCCAGATGGAAGTTGGATAAATATTCCATGCCCACAATGTTCTAAGCCCACCGATGCGCAAGAGCGGGAGGCGTTCGAGGCATGGCGAAATCGTCGCCCTAGCGAGGTCGCTATATCATGGCAAGACTGGCAAGCCCGCGCCAACCTCGCAGCACCGAAGGCCCTGAACCATTCTCCCAATGAGCCTAATCCCGTGGCTGGAACTAGCTCAATCCGCCAGCCCCAAGAAAAGCGGGATGAAGGACATAGCGACATCGCGCCTGCCGGTGGGGAGGAAGCAGGCACTCAATTACAGGACGATGGCCGCTGCATCCATACCCGCCTAAAACACGCCTGCCCCCATTGCGGGACGATGCCATGAAACCAATTCCTATTAAAGCCGCAAAGGAAATCGCAGAAAAATACGGCTATGACCAGGTGATAGTTTTCGCCCGCAAGGTTGGCGAAAATGGCCGCGAACACATGACAACCTACGGCAAAGACAAGGAGCATTGCAGCGTTGCAGCCAGGATAGGGGACTTTCTCAAATACAAAATAATGGGTTGGGCGGACGTGACCATGCCAACCAAGGAGAAATGAAAATGGACTGGAAGAGAAAAGCCTGGTGGCAATTCTGTGATTCAAAAGAAGGCCAGCTTGCGCTTATGCGAAAAGACAACCAGCAATTAGCCTGGGCGTTTCACGATTGGATGACGGCGCAAGAAAAATTGGTGAAGGAAATCGTGGATGCCAGCTTACGCCTCAAGGGAGCGGGGTCCGGGGAGACCGGGAGCGCCAGGCCGATGAAATTGAGCGCAGAAGTTGAGCCTACAGACTCTGGGGAGCATTGGGCACTCACCGTAATGCGTGGCAGGAGGGAGGTTTTGATCGATACGTCCGCAAAAGATGTAGTAGATGAAATTGCCTATCGCATCAACGCTTTCGAGGCCCCCCAGGCTCCAGCAGGGGGAGCGGACGTGAGGGAGAAAATTGCAAAAATCCTGCTTGACGACGTGGTGGAACAAACAGGCGAAAATAATTTAGCCCCAAGCGATTTTTACGAGGTCACCGACCGCATTCTCTCCGTTCTCGCCGCCCACCCTGCTACGAGTGAGGGGGTCAAGTGACCCGCATAATCCAAGGCAGCGCCATCCGCACCGCCCGGCAATCTCGTGGGATGAGCGTAAGCCGATTGGCTAAACCTTTCAAGATGACGGCCAAAGAATGGAAGCGAATCGAGGAGGATTCCGACCCATGCAACGCTGATTTCCTGCCGCGGCTTTCGATGCTGCTCCATTTTCCAGAACCGTTTTTCTATGAAAAATTCGAGCGTCTACCGGTTTTGGGATGCCGGGGATGCTGCGGGCCTTTGGCGCCGGGATTCAAAGAAGCTGCGCTGCAAGATATACAGAACGCGATTCAGGTTTTCATCGAAGAACATCAGCCGGACGGTTTTTCATTGCTCCCGGAAATCAAAGCAATGGTTGATCGGGAAGTTGGGAGGATCGCATGAGGACCGGCCCCCACGGGTCGATACTGCACAGAAAATTTATGGATATCCGCGCCGCCCAAGCCACCCCGAAGGGGGAAGGTAGCGTTCCCGTGCGCGAAAATATCCTTCCCGTGTATTGCGAGCACGGATACATAACCAACATTATTGCCTGCCCCCATTGCGGGACCATGCCAACCAAGGAAAAAAAATGAATCAACTGCTTGCATATCACAACAACCCGGCAATCAAGGCCAAATACATCGCCCGTGTGCGTGAGCATCGGAAAATGGACCAACTGATAAAAGGCACGGGCTGGGAAAATGGCAAGGGCTGCGCTATCGGTTGCACCCTGGAAAATTACGACCATGCGCGGTACCCAATAGAGATGGGAATACCCGAGTCATTGGCGAGACTAGAGGACCGGATTTTCGAGGGCTTGCCGAACGACCGCGCAATGAAATGGCCAGAGCTTTTCCTCCGGCACATCAATCCGGGGGCTGATTTATCCCTGGTGACCCCAAAAATCCTCCTTTGGATTCTGACGGACGAAAATCACGGTGTCAGGAAAATTGCAACCAACCAAAGCAAGGCGGCGATAGACCTATGCGCCGATGTGATGACGTGTTGGATACGCACTGGCACGCCAAATCAGGCGGCGGCTGAGGCGGCGGCTGAGGCGGCGGCTTGGGCGGCGGCTTGGGCGGCGG
>Ga0209751_10000407_pt1 | contig 46405 bp, 43 predicted proteins | sample RifCSP13_1_FD_184019 | JGI IMG/M metagenome (GOLD analysis project Ga0209751, IMG submission 184019) | Soil microbial communities from Rifle, Colorado - Rifle CSP2_sed 13_1 (SPAdes) (version 2) | ecosystem: Environmental > Terrestrial > Deep subsurface > Rock core/Sediment | place: Rifle...
AAGCAAGTACAAATACCTCTTCTTTTGTTTGAAATATGTACTTGAGTCCCTCCCTAACCTCGGCAAATATGTTTTCGAACTCTACAGTCCTGTGATGTATTATAGGCCTTGCCATCTCAAGGAGTATTTCCTCTGGAACAGGAACAGGACCGGGTGTAAAGAGGTATTTCTTCACGCTAAATATTCTCCTTTTTGTCTATGGATAGGTTTTAAAAATCTACCTTACACCAGGGATAATTCAACTAACGACTTGTTTTTATCACATTCAGATCTTATATTAATTTATATATGAACATGGAGGGTTTAATTTAATGTTTGCAGAAAACAAAGAGAAAATTGAACATTTGAAAAAGAGAATACAAATCCTGGGAGACTTTCTTTGACCTTCCTAAGAAGAAAACACGCCTAGAGGAATTAGAAACAATCGTAAGTGATTCAAACTTCTGGACAGAACCTGAAAAGGCTCAAGAAGTGCTAAAAGAACGAGCTCAATTAAAAAGCGTTATTGACGACATAGAGTATCTTCACCATGAGCTTGAGGATGCGGAGGTGTTGGCGGAGCTATCTTCTGAAGAGGAGGATGAAGAAACGGCAAAAGAGACACTAGCAAAAATCTCCTATATCGAAGGCAAAATCGAGAGCATGGAATTTAAAAGAATGCTCGGCGATCAGGATGACGAAAAGAACGCCATAGTTTCTATCAATGCAGGCGCAGGTGGAACAGAGGCACAAGATTGGGCTGAGATGCTTCTTAGAATGTATCTCAGGTATGGGGAAAGAAACGGATACCAAGTAGAAATGCTCGACTATCAACCGGGAGATGGAGCTGGAATAAAAAGCGCAACATTATTTGTAAAGGGTTCTTATGCCTATGGGTATCTCAAAGCAGAAAGTGGCGTGCATCGTCTAGTGCGTATTTCTCCATTTGATGCAAACAGGAGAAGACACACCTCTTTTGCATCCGTATTTGTTTCGCCTGAGATAGATGAAGATATTAAAGTGGAGATTGATGAGAAGGATTTAAGGATTGATACATTTCGAGCAGGTGGCAAGGGTGGCCAGCATGTAAATAAAACCGACTCTGCTGTGAGGATTACACATCTTCCGACCGGGATAGTGGCTAGTTGTCAGAATGAGCGTTCTCAGCATCAAAATCGTGTTGTAGCGATGAAGGTTCTTCGTGCAAGGCTATACGAACTTGAAAAAGAAAAACAAAGAGAGAAGCTCGAAGAGCTACATGCAACAAAGAAGGACATAGCATGGGGTAGTCAGATTCGTTCCTATGTGCTGCATCCATATAGGATGATTAAGGATCATAGAACTGGATACGAAACGGGGAACGTTGAGCCGATACTTGATGGTGACTTAAGTGAATTTATAAAAAGCTATCTGCTTTACGAAGCGGGGGAGAAGAAGAAAGAAGAGATGTCAAATTAGCAAGGATAGTCAGGATGTCTCGTCTGAGCTTGACGAGGACTTCCTAGTCCCGCATTTGGAGGCTCTGCGGATGAGAAAATGTAGAAGGCAGAGGCTAATCGATTTAACGTTTTCCCTCTCTTTCCACAATTTTGCCACAAATAAAATGATTCATGATGTATGAATTATGTATCGTTCATCTTGCATCTTGTCTCATGCTTCTTGATATTTGATTCTTTAACCCGCCAACGTATATTATATTCACACTCCATAGACTGCAAAAAACTCCACGAATGGCAGCCGATTGAGTTGGAGGCATAGGTTTTGAGGATCGGTATTATCGGCAATACCAAGAAAAAAGAAACCTTTGAGATTACAACAGAACTATCCAAGTTGCTTGAAAAGAAGGGCATTGAGGTTTATGTTGAGAAAGAACTTGCAGCGGTAATTGGGCATAAAAGCTCTGTTCCACGAAGCGAACTCCCTGAACTTGTAGATCTGGTTTTAGTTTTTGGTGGAGATGGGACTTTTCTTGGAGTTGCCCGCCTTGTCTCAAAATACGATATTCCGATTTTAGGAGTAAATCTTGGAGGACTGGGCTTCCTCACCGAGATTACCCTCGATGAGCTCTATCCCATGATGGAGTATATCCTTTCTGGCAAATACGAAATCGAAAAAAGAGAAATGCTTGATGCAACTATTCATAGAAGGAATGAAAGAATAGGGAATTACCTGGTTCTTAACGATGTTGTAGTTAACAAGGGAGCAGTTGCAAGAATAATTGATCTTGCAATATACATAAACGGCTCTCATGTAACTACCTTTAAGGCGGATGGAATAATCCTTTCAACCCCAACAGGCTCTACTGCATATTCTCTTTCTGCTGGGGGGCCCATTGTTTATCCAACGCTTCCTCTTACTATAATCACTCCGATTTGTCCACATACCCTTACCGACCGACCTCTAGTTGTTTCCAATGAAACTACAATCAGGGTCAAGGTTCTTACAGATACACCGGATATTTACCTTACACTCGACGGGCAGGTAGGAGTAAGCTTGAATATGGGAGATGTGGTTGAGGTACGAAAGGCTGACACATCTGTTAAGTTGATTAAATCCCCATTCAGAGATTATTTTACGATTCTTAAAACCAAGCTTAAGTGGGGAGAAAGATATGGAGCGGTCTAGGGATGAACAGTTTCTCCACGATTGGGTAATTAGCAAGATAAAAGAGAAATACTCAAGACTCTACAAAGAAGTCCATACAAATCCTGGGCAAGAAAAAAATTTTGAGTTTAAAGGGCATTATCCCGATGTAGTTTTTGTAAACTACGGTCAGATTATGTTGATAGCAGAGGTAGAGACCCAGGAGACTATCAATGAAGAAGAGGTTCAAGAGTGGAGAGAGCTATCAAATCTTGGCACTCAGCTTGTGCTTTTAGTCCCAAAAGAATTGCAAAACGCAGCACGAGATATATGCTGGAAGAATGGAATTGCATCTAAAGTAAAGATTGGTTTTTTTGAGGTGGTGTTGAGTATTTAGAAAGAGTTGTCATTGCGAGCTTTAGCGAAGCAATCTGACACGAAGTGTCATTCCGAACCCAGTCCTGAGTGTAAACGAAGGGCACAAACTAAACAGTCAGAAACAAGCACACCGCAATGTCATTTCGAACAAATGTGAGAAATCTAGATTTCTCGTTTCACTCGAAATGACAAATCGGGCCCTCCACATTACTTGTGGCTGAAACGACATAAGAGTTCTGACGGAATGTGTCATCTCAAAGCCTATCCTGAATCGAAGCTCTGAGCCCTTTGACTTTCCTCAGAGTAAACTCCGTCGAAGGATTCTTCGCAAAGGCAGGTTTTTCGCACACTATAAAATCTAATTGGTATTAACTCCCCAGTATTGTTCCCTCCTTGATTTTTCTTCCTCTTAAAAACACCTGGGTTTCTAGTTTTTTCCCTCCCTCAATTTGGAGTTTCAGAATATCTAGTGCTCCTTTCCCTGTTGCGACTCTTAAAATTCCAGACTCGGATTTTATCACCTCTCCTGGCTTCCCTTCACCACCAGCAAGGCGGACTTTATATATTTTTAGGAGTTTTCCCTCAAGGTTTGTATAAGAACCTGGCCAGGGAAGGGCTCCACGAATCAGGTTTCTAATTTCTTCAGCCGATTTTTGCCAGTCTATCTTTCCATCTTCCTTTTTAAGCATTGGTGCATAGGTAGCCTGTGAATGATCTTGAGGAATGGGATTGAGCTTTCCTTCTTTGAGAAGCCTTATGGTTTCGATTAGAAGCCTGGCTCCTATTTCGGAAAGCTTCTCGGATAAGGTATCTCCGGTATCTTCATCATCAATAGGTACCTCTTCTTTAAGGAGCATATCGCCTGTGTCCATTCCCTCATCCATTTTCATCGTAGTAATTCCCGTAACCTTTTCACCTCTTATTATCGCCCAGTTGATCGGCGCTGCGCCTCTATATTTGGGAAGAAGTGATGCGTGGACATTGATACAACCATGGGGAGGAAGGTCTAGAATATTCTTCGGCAGGATTTTTCCATAGGCTGTGACACAGATTAAGTCTGCACTAAATTTTTTAAGCTCATTAAAAAACTCCTCTGTTTTAATCTTAGCTGGTTGTAAAACAGGGATACCGTGCTTTTCGGCAAGAACCTTTGTAGGAGGTAGAACAATCTCAAGCCCTCGCCCCTTAGGTTTATCAGGCTGAGTTACCACTGCGACAATGTCTTCTCCTGACTCAATCAGAGCCCTCAGAGAAGGCACAGCAAATTCAGGCGTCCCCATGAATATTATTTTCATTTTCTATGGAGTATATTTATAAGTCAGAAAGTATTCAACAATCGGGTTTATTTTAACCCCCACCTTGGTCCTCCCCATAAAAGGGGGAGGAAAGGAAATTTTTTTATCCCTTCCCCCTCTTAGTGGGGGAAGGTTAGGATGGGGGGAGGAGTAAGCATCCAAAAGAATCGGAAATAATACGATTAAATCTTTTCTTGAAAATGGGATAAGAGGGTTTAAGTAGGGTCTAACTTACTACTTTCCCAAACAGGTCATAAATATCCGCATCGGTGATCGAGACTTTTACCAAGTCGCCGACTTTTAGTCTCTTGTTTCTTTGGGATCTGGGGTAGCTATCTGGAGGGAGGGTTTTTGGGGAACCACTTATATACGTCACCCCATCAACCTCAGGCGCTTGTGAGGGGATTCTGGCGATGTAATTGCCGTTCTCGGTGCCTTCGATAAAGCCCTCGTGGATGGTTCCAATAAGCGTTCGATTTTTATTCAGAGAAACCTCGGATTGAACTTCCAGTAGTCTTTCGTATCTTTCTTCTTTTACTTCATCAGGAATTTGATGAGGCATCTCACCTGCTTTAGTTCCTTCTTCTTGCGAGTACTTAAAAGCCCCAGCTCTTTCAAATCTCATATCTTCTACAAAATCAAGAAGCTCTTTAAACTCCTCTTCGGTTTCACTCGGAAATCCCGCGATGAATGTGGTGCGAAGCGTTAGATTTGGAATTTCCTTACGAAGCTTATCAATAATATTTCTGATTTTAGCACTTGTAGTTCCTCTATCCATGAGTTTCAGGATTCTATCGTTTATGTGTTGAAGAGGCATATCTATGTAATTCAGTATCTTTTCTTCTTCAGCAATGAGCCTTACAAGGGAATCTGTAAATCCCCAGGGATAGCAGTAAAGAAGCCTCATCCACTTTATACCATCTACTTTTACAAGCTCTCGAAGCAGGTTTTCTAGATTCGTTCCGATGTCCCTTCCATAGCTTGTCATATCCTGAGCAATGAGGTTTATCTCCTTGACTCCAAGATTTGCTAGATTCCTTACCTCTCCGACGATAGAATCAGCGGGTCTACTTTTCATAAGACCCCTTAGTTTTGGAATTATGCAGAAAGAGCAAGTTCTTGAGCACCCTTCAGAAACTTTCACATAAGCTGTATGGGGGAGTGTTGTAAGAACCCTTGGACTATCTGGGTCATAGAGTGTTCCGGGAGTAGACTTGTAGATTTTCTTAATCTTTTTCATTCCCAGAATCTCCCCAATCTTTAGGAGGTCGCCTGTGCCCCAGAAGGCATCCACTTCAGGAAGTTCCCTTTTAAGCTCATCCGCATATCTCTCAACAAGGCATCCTGTAACGATTAGCTTCTTACAGTTACCATGGTGTTTGTATTGTGAAAGCTCGATTATCGTGTTTATAGATTCCTTCTTTGCGTCTGCAATAAACCCACAAGTGTTTACGACTATTAAATCCGCTTCTTTCTCAGATGAGATTTCGTATCCTGCGTTTTTGAGTGAGCCGAGAATTAATTCGCTATCTACAAGGTTTTTTGAGCAGCCCAGGCTTACAATAGATACCTTTTGTGGTGAGCTCTGAGCTTGTCGAAGAGTCGAATCCATCATGCGCGCCTCTTTACTATATGAGAGACCTTTCCGGAGGCTACAGTGAGCATGACCTCTCCCTCATCACCTTTTCCGAATATCTCAAAGGCTACCTCTTCTAGGTGTTTAGACATAAGAACATCTAATCCTCTTGCTCCTGTCTGCCTCTTAACGGCTTCTTTTATGACGAAATCAGCCACCTTTGGCTCTATGTGTAGCTGGAATCCCTCTTCTTCAAACTCCTTTTTGTATTTTTGAACCTTAAGAAGAAAGATGTCTCTTAGTGTGTCTTTATCAAGAGGAGAAAACGGTACAATTCTGTTGAACCTTGAAATGAGCTCTGGAAGAAATCCGAATAGATGAAACCGTGTCACATCATCAGCTTCCTCTTCGCTCAATTTATAGGCAATTGATTCATCTGCCTCTCCATCTTCTTCCAATTTTTGAAGAAACCCCACTCCGCCTTTTTCAAATAAGCTCCTTATTCCTGAGAATGCTCCAACAGCAAAAAAGGTTATATCCCTTGTTGAAATCAGTGCCCTTGGACCACGGCTTGAGAACCCGAAATCAAGTGGGATCTGCACATCAGCCCCTTCAAGGATTTTAAGTAGCTCCCTCTGGACACCATATCCAGAAACGTCTTTTGTAGTTCCTTGTCCTGCAAACCTTGCAGTGCTAAATGCACCTGCTATCTTATCAAATTCGTCCAGGACAACAACACCGCATTCAGCAATATCAATACTTTCATTTGCAGTGTAAACAAGTTGAACAAGCATATTTACAACATCATCCCCTACATAGCCGGATTCAGTGAACTTAGTCATATCCACTATGACATATGGTATTTTAAATATCTCCCCGAATAGAAGTTCAATGAGATAAGTCTTACCGCATCCCGTGGGCCCCATCAGGATTGAGTTAGGCCTTGGAGGAAGCTCCGGTCTTGGAACCTTTTTGGTGTGTAAGAGCTTAAGCCTCTTAACGTGACGATATGCGGCAAGAGATACTGCACGCCTTGCTCCTGATTGGCCTCGATAACCTAACCTTTCAAGCTCGTCAAATATTCTTTTTGGCGGGTGAAGAGGGACTGACTGGATTAAATCCTTAACATAATACACTCTCTCTCCTCTTCTCATAGTCATGTAACCTCCGCAAGTTTAATATTCTAAGAACTATCGAGAGTTTTTTCAAGTAGAATATTCGATACCTCTTTCTCTCGTTGACTTAAGGCTTGAATATACTATATTTTAAATCGAATTTAGGAAAAGGAATTCTAATTATGACAAAGATTAGTCCCGAAAAACAGCTTGAAATCATCAAAAGAGGAACCGCAGAGATAATCTCTGAAGAAGAACTACTTTTAAAGTTAAAGAAATCTCTAGAGACAAATAAACCCCTTAGAATAAAAGCTGGATTCGACCCGACTGCACCGGATCTCCATCTAGGGCACTGCGTCCTTATCAAAAAACTTAGAGACTTTCAGGACTTGGGGCATACGGTGGTTTTTCTAATTGGAGATTTTACTGCAATGATTGGCGATCCTTCTGGAAAGACAGAGACTAGACCCCCTTTGACTAAAGAAGAGGTTGCTCAAAACGGCAAAACTTACGAAAGGCAGGTTTTTAAAATCCTAAGAGAAGATAAAACTGAGGTTGTCTTTAACTCCATCTGGCTTGAGAAAATGAACGCTCAAGAAATATTGGAACTAGCATCACTTGAGAATGTAGCCAGAATGCTTGAACGAGATGACTTTCATAAACGTTACACATCTGGCGCTGCTATTACACTTAGGGAATTCCTTTACCCTCTGATACAGGGCTATGATTCAGCTAACATCAGAGCGGATGTTGAATTCGGAGGGACAGACCAGAAATTCAACATTCTTCTTGGCCGAGACGTTCAGAGGTATTTCAAACAAGAACCACAAGTGGCTATCTTAGTTCCTATCCTAGAAGGTCTTGATGGTGTTCAGAAGATGTCTAAATCCCTCGGGAACTATATAGCGATAGAAGACACTCCAGACGAGATATACGGGAAGGTTATGTCTATATCAGACCGGCTAATGTGGAAGTATTACGAACTTCTCAGCAAGAGGCCTCAGGAGGAAATCGGCAAGATTAGAGTTGAGTGGCATCCTATGGACGCTAAGAAGGCTCTTTCTTCCGAGCTAGTCTCTTGGTTTCATGGAAATGAAAGTGCTGCTCAGGCCCAAAGGGATTTCGAGATTAAGTTTTCTGATAGGCAGTTTCCAGAAGATGCAAAAGAGATAACGCTTGTGAGAACAAATGGCACAACTATTTTAGACCTAGTTCTCCTTTCTTCTGATAGGGTCAAAAGTCGAGGGGAGGCAAAGAGGTTAATAGAGCAGGGCGGAGTTATAGTAGATGGACAAAAGATCGCCGATCCAAAGGCCTTGTTGCCCTATAAAGAACTCCTAAAGGTAAAAATCGGAAAGCGGGAGTTTGTTAAAGTTAGATTCAGCTAGTCGTGGATCGTGACTAGTGTATCGTATTTAAACCAAGAGCATCGAACCCCGAACCACGTATTTAAAGAGACGAGCGAACCTATAAGCCGAATTCTGTCTTGGACGATCATTCATCTAGGACATCCATTTCTGGATGCCTCATGCGACCTACCCGGAAGCATCAGGCGGGCTACCTGCCTGTTCTCTTTAAAAAGAAAACAGCTACTTCCCTATTTGGTCTTTCTCCGAGTGGGGTTTACAAGCCGCAAAATGTCACCATTCTGCGCGGTAGTCTCTTACACTGCCTTTTCACCCTTGCCTGTTTTTCTAATTCTAATAGAGGATAGAAAAACATAGGCGGTTTGTTTTCTGTTGCACTCTCCGTTGTCTTACGACACCTGGGTATTACCCAGCACTCTACCCTATGGAGTTCGGACTTTCCTCTGGGTTATCCAAATTGGAAAACCCAGCGATCGCCCAGTTCACTCGTCCTAGTATTTAAGGATATTCATCTATTGCTGCGTTTGCAAGTCTGTCTGCTTCTCTGTTTAATTCCCTTGGAATGTGATGAATCTCTACGTGTTTAAATCCCTTAATTAGGCTTCTGGCTTTTTTGGAAAGTGCTAAAATATTAGGATTACGGATCCGCCAGTTTCCGTTTATCTGACTGACTAGTAAAAGTGAATCTGAATAGATTTTTAGGTGGGTTTTTTTAAGTCCTTTTGCTGCCTTGAGGGCATTTATTAATGCCTCGTATTCAGCTTGGTTATTTGTACGAATCCCAAGTTTTCTCTTTATCTTATGGATGCTTCCGTTCGTCTCTTTTATTAATATCCCCGCACCTGACTTGCCTGGGTTTCCTCTCGAAGCACCGTCAATATAGATTTCAAGAGACGAGTTCAAGGTAGTGGAAGACACTCTATGCTGTTTGTACCTCACCTTCGGTTGTTTCTTCACAGTAGAGAATTCTTTGACAGTTCGGGCACTGGATCATCCTTTTACTGGTAAGGACTTCGTTAAAAAGCTGTGGGGGGATGTTCATATTACATCCTGTACATAACTCATTTCTTGCTTGTACAATTACAACGCCATTTCTTCTTCTTATTCTCTCGTAAAGTGTATGTATTTCTGGGTTAATAAGTGAAACCATTTTCTTCTTTTCCTGCTTCTTAATTTCATAGGCCTTTGTTATCTCACTAATTTTTCGATTATAGATGTCTATTATCTTGTCATACTCCTTTTCTTTCTCATTCAGAGTGTTCTCCTTTTCTTTAACCTCTGTCTCTAACCCCTCAAGTGTCTCCATTTCTTTTAATATATCCTCCTCGAGATCTGCGTTAGCCTTTTTAACATCTCCAATCTCTTTTTGTAAAGCTTCATACTCCCTATATGTTTTTATCTCAAAAAGCTTTACCTCAGCCTTTTTTATTTTATCTTTATTTCCGGATAGCTTTGACTCACTTTCCATCTTCCTTTTTCTTGTTTGGTTGAGTTCTTCTTTTGCTTTAGCCAGGGATTGTTTAGTGTTTTCTGTTTCTTCTTTGTATCGTGATATTTCTTGAGGGTATCTTTCTAGATCATCTTCCAACTCCCTAAGTTCTATATCAAGCTGCTGAAGCGCCTCAAGGGCTGTAATCTGACTCCTCATATTTACCTCCTTGTTTTGCTGTTGTGTTTGTAAAAACTTGGAATGATTTTATTCGGGAAAGTATATACGATGAAAAGACATAAAATTTATTCAGGTAACCGTCCTTGACCATCTAGGAATCCATATCTATTACGCGTGGGCCCACCTGGGTTCGAACCAGGGACCCTCCGGTTATGAGCCGGGAGCTCTACCAGCTGAGCTATGGGCCCAACTCTTTTATGTAATAAACTACAAAATATAGGTGAATAACTTACCTTTGTCAAATATTAGCATAAGATATTAGCATGGGAGACTTATAGTGATCGAATCTAGTCTTTATATTTTATATTGTAAATAAGACTATAGTATTGTAAATTCAAGTTTTGATGTTCATAGAATATATTTTTCTTTTTTTTATATATCTTTTCTGGATCAGAGAGTTTGTAAAAAATAGAGATCATTCCTATGATCATATTCAATCTAATATACAGATCACTGGCGTAATTAACTCCCCCTTGGTATCCGTCATTATCCCGGCTAGAAATGAGATGGAAAACATATCTACGTGCCTGACATCAGTAATTAGACAGAACTACAATGAGCTAGAAATTATCGTCATAGATGATGGATCAAAAGATGGCACTTATCGAGCGGTAGAGGATATGCAAAAAAATAATGCGAAATTAAAGTTAATTAAAAATGGCAACCTACCAGAGGGTTGGATAGGAAAAAACTATGCTATTCACCTCGGTATGAAAGAGGCCGGTGGAGAATGGCTTCTTTTTCTCGATGCTGATACAGAACTCTACCCTGATGCGATATCAAAGGTGCTAAGCTTTAGTTTATCAAACAACATAAATATGGTTTCTTTTAGCCCTGAGCAGGTGCTTCGTGGATTCTGGGAATCTGCTGTACAGCCTGTTATTTATGAGTTCTTGAGCTATAGATACAATTACAATTGGATTAATAGTCCTAATGCGGATGCTGCTGCAGCGAATGGGCAGTTCATTTTGATTCAAAGAAGTGTTTATGAAGATGCAGGGGGGCATGAAACGATAAGAGATAAAATACTAGAAGATGTTAGTTTAGCGGAAAACGTTAAGAAAAAAGGGTTCAAAATCTACTTCTCCTACGGTAGGGAAATAGTTCGCTGCAGGATGTATAAATCTTTAAGGGAAATAGTTCAGGGTTGGACAAAAAACCTTTTTACCCTGCTTGGTTATGACTTTAAAACTCTTTTCAAGATAGTTCTTCGCCTTATATTTTTTTCTTTACTCCCCTTTATTCTATTTCTTTATTCATTGCTTTTGACTTTCATAGAGCCAGGATTTACAAGTGGTTTATTTTTGATTGCAACTTTATGTCTAGTGTCTCTTATGGTTGTCACAAAGTTGAGGAGATTCGACGAATTGAAATATCCAAATGCCTCAGCATTTTTTTACCCTATAGGTATAGGGGTTTCTACTATTTTGTTTTTACTCTCAGCATATAGGGGTAAAATTAGTAGGGAGATTGAGTGGAAGGGAAGGAAATATTCGGTTTAGAGAAAAGTGGAGAGCCCTTCATCAGCAAAAATCGATGTGATAATATAAAAAGCAGTATTTCTCCCACACTGCGGGAGAAATGGGAATAAAATAGAGATGAAGCCACAAATTTTAATCGTAGATGACGAAACCAGAATGTGCCGATCCCTTCAGATACTTCTTTCGGGTGAGGGAAAATACGATGTGTCATTTGCCTTAAGCGGTGATCTAGCACTTAAATATATAACAGGGCATGACACCGATTTGATGGTTGTTGACCTATCAATGCCAGGGATGAACGGACTAGAGCTCTTAAAAAGGGTAAAGTACACACACCCAGATATGCCAGTCATTATTATGACCGCATATTCAAGTGTAAAGTCGGCAATTGAAGCGATGAAAGGCGGAGCCTTTGAATATCTCATCAAGCCGTTTGGAAATGAGGAGTTTCTTTCAGTAGTTGAAAGGGCGATCGAGGGGAGAAAAATCTCTCATGAGGTTCGTAGTGTTAAGCGCAGCCCTCATGGATACAATACTATTATCGGCAAGAGCCCAAAGATGGAGGAGGTATTTTCTGCTATAGAGAAGGCTGCTAATACGGATTCAACAGTACTTATCCTGGGAGAGAGCGGAACAGGTAAAGAGCTTGTAGCTAGAGAAATACATGAGTCAGGTAAAAGAAGGAAGGGGCCTTTTGTCGCTATAAATTGCGCTGCACTCCCTGAAACTCTTCTTGAGAGTGAGCTCTTTGGATATGAGAAGGGGGCTTTCACGGGTGCGCTTAGAACTCAGGTAGGAAAATTTGAACGTGCACATGGAGGGACACTTTTCCTCGATGAAATAGGCGATATGAGCCCGTGGCTCCAAACAAAGATTCTCAGATTCCTCCAGGAGAGGGAATTTGAAAGGGTGGGGGGAGGAACTCCAATAAAGGTTGACGTAAGAATAATTGCAGCTACAAATAGAGATATTAGAAAGGCCTTAGATGACGAAAGCTTTAGGAAGGATTTATACTACAGACTCAGTGTTATCACTATAGAGCTTCCTCTGCTTAGAGAAAGAAAGGACGATATTCCCATTCTTGTTGCACATTTCCTTGAAAATAAGGGGAAAAAGTTAGAAAGGCAGATCACAGAGCTTTCTTCTGAGGCGTGGCATATTCTTATGGAGCATGATTACCCGGGGAACGTTAGAGAACTAGAAAATATGATCGAGCGTGCGTTAATTGAAGCTCAGGGTGATAGGATCGAAGCACGGGATCTTCAGATAAAAGGCTCTCATGAAAGTCCCTCGGAAATAGGGGAAGAGATCTTTTTTCATGGTCTATGGAAGGTATTTCGGTTGTTTTTAGGGGTAGAGGATCTACCCTTAAAAGGTAGCTGGGAGATGATACATGAATTAATCCAGTCCCTTACCACCGAATTAGATCACAAGCTAATTGAAAAGGCGGTTAAAGAGCATCCAAATCTCTCTAACACCGAATTAGCTGATCTACTCGGAACGACAAGAAGAATACTTGAGTTAAGACTCAAGGAGTTTGGAATAAGAAAGGACACTTTCAAGGAGGAGTAAAAGGAACAAAAGCTAGTACTATGAAAAAGCGTGTGAGCTTTCCTATTAAAGATACAAAGTTATTTAAAGAAATAGCGAGCGTTATTCCAAACGGTGTAGTTATAGTTAATTCGAAGGGGGAGATTATGTTCTTCAATAAAGCGGCTGAGAACATATTCCAAATACCTACGGAAAAGGCGATTAATCGATTTGTGTTGGATGTCCTTCCAAATACAGGAAGTGGGCTTCTCGACGTAATCCAAAGCGGAGTAGGTGTTAGCGGTAAAGTTCTTCGAGGCAAGATTGTTACACTTGTTGCAAACATTAGTCCTATAAAAGTCGATGGAAAGATAATCGGTGCAGTCAGCGTTTTTCAAGAAATTAGTGAGATTGATAGAATATCAGACGAGCTACATTCAGTAAAAAAACTAAATCTTCGGATGGAAGCGATAATTGAGTCCTGCTATGACGGACTTTTTATTACTGATGGAGATGGAAACGTAATTAAGGTAAACAAGGCTTCGTTGAGGCTTAACGACCTTAAGGAAAAGGATGTAATTGGAAGAAATGTGAGAGAACTTGTGGAAGAGGGCTTCTTTGATACATCTGTCACGATAGAAGTACTTCGCAAGAGAGTACCGGTGAGTTTTATTCAGAGCGTTAGAAGTGGAAGGAAATTACTTATTACTGGAAATCCTGTGTTTGATGGTAATGGGGAAATCATATACGTTGTGACCAGTGAAAGGGATGTCACGCTTTTAGAAGAACTCAAGGAGAGAATAAAAGAAAGCGAGAGGGAAATGAGGGAGATTAAAACTATAGATATCGTAGCTAAGAGTAAAAAGTTGCTAAATGCCCTTGAGACAGCGCTCAAGGTTGCGAGGTTTAATTCAACGGTTCTTATACTCGGCGAATCAGGGGTTGGTAAGGAACTCTTTGCAAAGATAATCCATGAGGGGAGCCAGCGCAAGGATAAGGCGTTTATTGATATAGATTGTAGTGCAATACCAGAGACCCTTATTGAAGCTGAGCTATTCGGTTACGAAAAGGGTGCATTTACGGGGGCAAAGCCTGAAGGTAAGCCAGGATTGGTTGAGCTCGCAAATGGTGGAACCCTTTTTTTGGATGAGATAGGGGAGCTTCCACAAAATATTCAAGTAAAGCTTTTAAAGTTTCTTGACCACATGGAATTTGCTAGGCTAGGCGGTACAAAGAAGAGAAAGGTTGACGCAATGGCAATTTAGTTTTCTAATGATTTCAGTTAGTTCCGTTTGAAACCTTTCACGGCACAGTAATTGCCCCCCAATATGTATCTTGTTATTCTAGTTTTTAGGGTAATGTGAAGCTGTCAATTTGTGATTACTCACTTTGTACTGAATGTCATGTCGTGCCAGGTCGCCTCAGAACTTCATTCTTCATAGGGTGGGCAGAAGGCTATTTTCTTTTGATGACAATAAAATTATTGTTTTTTATTGCAGCATACTATAATATCAAAAATATCAAATCTAGTTCCTGTTATTCAAGAGCTTAAGAAATGAAAAAAACAAGTGAAAATCTAAAAACAGAGATTCCAGGACCAAAATCAAAAGGAATGATTGAACTCAGAGAAAAATATGTACCAAGAGGGGTGTTTAATACCGTACCGGCATTTATTGAAAAGGCTAAAGATTCACTAATTACTGATATAGATGGAAACACCTTTATAGATTTTGCAAGTGGTCTTGCAACTGTTAATGTTGGACACTCAAGAAAGGAAATAACCGAAGCTCTAAGGGTGCAGATAGAAAAATATCTTCATACTTGTTTTCATGTGTTTATGTACGAGCCTTATGTTAGGCTTGCTGAGAAACTCGCTGAGATTACCCCTGGAAATTTCCCTAAAAAGACCATTCTTTTAAACAGTGGAGCCGAGGCTGTGGAAAACGCCATCAAGGTATCAAGATACTTTACGAAAAGAAAATCGGTTATAACCTTCGAGCATGCGTTTCATGGAAGAACTCTCCTAACCATGACCCTCACAAGCAAATTAAGATACTACAAACTGGGATTTGGTCCCTTTGCACCTGAAGTATACCGTATGCCTTATGCTTACCCATACCGTTGTCCGTTCGGATCTGATTATTCGAATTGCGCGGTTGCGTGTCTTGACCATTTTAAAAGCTTTTTTAAAACCCATGTAGATCCTGAGGAGGTTGCTGCCGTTATTGTCGAGCCCGTTACTGGCGAAGGCGGATTCATAGTTCCGCCGCCTGAGTTTCTTCCCGGAATAGCTAGGATTTGTAAGGAGAACGGAATCGTATTTATCGTGGATGAGGTGCAAACAGGATTTGGGAGAACCGGTGAGATGTTTGCAGTTAATCATTACAACTTGGAACCTGACATAATGGTTATGGGAAAATCAATAGCCGCGGGGCTTCCCCTTGGAGCGGTAACGGGAAAGGCAGAGATTATGAATGCACCAGAAGTTGGATCGCTGGGTGGAACATTCGGAGGAAATCCGCTATCTTGTGTTGCCTCTTTAAAAGTAATTGAAATAATGCAGGAGGAGGGATTTATGGAGCATGCCCGTAGGGTTGGTGAATTAATAAACGAAAGGCTCAAAAATATGCATGAGAAATATTATATAATAGGAGACGCTAGGGGGTTAGGGGCTATGGCTGCGATTGAGCTCGTTAAGGATAGAGTTACAAAGGAGCCTGCTAAGGAAGAGGCTGCAGAGGTAATTAAACAATGCTACAAAAATGGATTAGTGATAATGAAGGCAGGCGTTTACGATAACGTTGTGAGGCTTCTTGTTCCTCTAATAATAGATGAGGGTTTACTTCTGAGAGGCTTAGATATTTTAGAAAAAGCAGTTCGAGCAGTTAATAAGGGATATTCCTCTAAAAAGAAAGCCTAGAAGTAAGTATGAGAAATTGTTATAATCTTTTTATGAAGTCGTTGGTCTTTTCTCAAAAGGTTATAGTATGTTACAAAAAATTCATAATTTGTTGTTACTAATAAGAAGCGAGTTTCCTTACCTGTCATTGCGAGGGACACTTCGCATACACTCGGTGCAGGCTCCGTCCCGAAGCAATCTCTTGATTGTTTTTGAGATTGCTTCGCTAACGCCCGCAATGACAATGATGGAAGGTTATGCGGTTAACTATGATTGTATAGTGTATAGAGTAATGACTAACGACTAGCAAGTAGCAACTTTTTGGAGGGGTGATCCCGATGGCTGTGAAAAAATATAAGATGTTTGTTGATGGCAAATGGGTTTCTTCTCATACAGGAGAGATGTTATAAACCCTGCGAACCAAGATGTGATCGCTACTGTCCCGCTTGCTGATGAAGAAGATGCAAGAATGGCAATAATGGCTGCAAGACGCGCATTTGATAAAGGTCCTTGGAGAAAAATGAGTCAAGTCGAGCGCGGGAAATTACTATTTGCCCTTGCCCGTGCGATTAGAGATCAGGCTGAGGAACTTGCTCAACTTGAAACCTTAAACTCCGGGAAACCCATAAGAGAGTCAAGGATGGATATGAGTGATGCGGCAGACTGCTTTGAATTTTATGGTGGTCTTGCAGACAAAATTAATGGCGACATCGTTCCTGTTCCCGACCCAAATATCTTTGCAATGGTGCTCAGAGAACCTGTTGGTGTAGTTGGTCAGATTATCCCATGGAATTATCCTCTTCTTATGGCTGCATGGAAACTGGCTCCGGCCCTTGCTACAGGGAATTGTTGTGTATTAAAACCTGCAGAAATAACACCCCTAACTGCACTTGAGCTTGCGAAGTTGATTAAGGAGGTAGGGTTTCCCGATGGTGTTGTAAACATAATAAACGGTCTTGGCCCGGTTGCTGGAATGGAGCTTGCAAAGAATGAGTACGTTGACAAGATCGCATTTACTGGAAGCACAGAGGTAGGAAAACAACTAATGATAGCCGCAGCGGGGAATGTCAAGAAGATCTCACTCGAGCTTGGTGGAAAATCCCCGATGATTGTTTTTGAGGATGCTGATTTCCCTCTTGCTGTCGAGTGGGTGCAGTTTGGGATTTTTGTAAATCAAGGAGAGGTTTGCTCTGCAACATCAAGACTTTATCTCCACGATAAAATACATGATAGATTTGTAGAGGAGCTTACTAAAAAGGCAAAGAGGATAAAAATAGGTAACCCACTTGAGGAAGCCACTGAAATGGGCCCGATTGCATCTGAGAAACAGTTAAATAAGGTGATGCATTATATAGAGCTTGGGAAGAAAGAGGGGGCAGAAATCGCTTACGGGGGAAAGCGACTTCAAAATGGCGAACTTAAAAAGGGGTTCTATGTTTCCCCTACGATTTTTACAAATGTAAAAAACAATATGAAGGTAGTTCAGGATGAAATCTTTGGCCCTGTGCTTACTGTTATGAAATTTAGAGAAGAAGATGAAGCAATAGAGCTTGCAAACCAAACGAGGTATGGTCTTGCAGCGGGGGTATTTACTAGAGATATAAACAGGGCATTTAGAATCACAAAAGAGCTTAGAGCGGGTATTCTCTGGGTTAATTCATCACAACCCTGTTTTAACCAGCTTCCCTGGGGGGGATACAAACAGAGCGGGATTGGTAGAGAGCTCGGAAGATATGCAGTTGAGGAATATACACAGTTGAAACAAGTAACCATTAATCTCAATGAAAGCCCACTCGGATGGTATACGTGAGGATGAGATACAAGATACAAGATGCAGGAAGCAAGATGAATAAGATAATTCGTGAATCATGGATGTCGCATCATTTTATTAGTGTAAATTCGTGTTAATCTGTGATTAAATAGTTGCAGGTTTCAAATGAGTCAAGAAAGATTGCTAGCTATAAAAGAAGAAGCAAATTCGCAAAGAGAAAGCAAGGAGGTATTTCCCTCTGTTGAGAAGCCAGCAATCGTATTTGAGAACGTCACAAAAAGATACGGTGATTTCATTGCCCTTGACAACGTCTCATTTGAAGTAAAGAAGGGTGAGCTTTTTTCCTTTCTTGGACCATCGGGTAGTGGGAAAACCACAATCTTAAAGATCTTAGGTGGGTTTGAAGAGCCTGAAGAGGGTGACGTTTACATATTTGGTAATCGAGTAAATGGTATACCACCGCACAAGAGAAAAAATGTGAACACGGTTTTTCAAAACTATGCGCTTTTTCCACACATGGATGTTTTTGGCAACATTTCCTATGGTCTTAAGGTTGACAGTGTTAAAAAGGAGGTTGTTAAGGAAAAGGTTAAGAACATGCTTAGGCTTATGAAGCTTGAACAGTGGGAGAAGAGCGAGCCTCATCACCTTTCTGGAGGAATGAAGCAGCGTGTTGCGCTTGCAAGGGCTTTAATTAAAGAACCTGAAGTTCTTCTCCTTGATGAGCCTTTAAGCGCGCTTGACCTAAAAATCAGACAGCATCTTCTCATTGAGCTCAAGAGCCTTCATGAGAGAATAGGTTCAACCTTCATCTACGTAACCCACGACCAGGGGGAGGCTTTAAGCATTTCAGACAGAATCCTTATTCTGGACAAGGGGAAAATAGTACAGATTGGAACGCCTATGGAAATATACGAGAATCCTGCTACACGTTTTGCTGCTGAATTTATAGGAGAGATGAATTTCCTTGATGGAAAGGCAATACGATCAGAAGGAAATAGGGCAATCGTACAGATTGAAGGCGTTGGCGAGGTTCTTGTAAAAACAAAGGAAAGGGTAAACGTTAGCGATAGCATAACGGTAGGCATTAGACCTGAAAGGGTATTTTTGTTTAGAGACCTTGAAGGAACAAACGATTTAAATTGTATTCCGGGAAAACTCGTTGAAACCATCTACGAAGGCTCTCTGGTTGATTACATAATTACTTTAGGGAACGGTCTTGAGGTAAAAGCTGAGGCGCGAGGGGGTGATGCCCTGCTTCAAAAACTTGCAATTGGAGATTCTCTTTATTTCTGTTGGAAAATAGAGGATGCAATAGTTTTAAAAAATTAAATCCCTAATCAAGGAGGTAAGGAAACATGAAGAAGAAGGGAAATTTTAGGAAGCAGATAGTAGCAGGCGCTGCTTTATTCATTGGAGCCTTGCTATTGGTGGGACTTTTTGTGACGGGGACCTCAAAGGCTGCCAAAGTCACGCTAAGTGCCCTTGTGTGGGAGGGCTATACAGATGAGTCCTTCACAAAGGTGTTTTTAGAAAAGTACGGTGCTGAGGTAAAGGGAACATACGTTGGGGGCATGGATGAGTTTTTCGCCAAGGTAAAGGCAGGTGGGGCCGCTTCCTACGACCTTGTCGCACTTTCAAGCAACTTGCCAAAGCGTATGATTGACTCTGACCTAGTTCAGCCTATAGACCTCAAAAACGTTCCCAACTACAATGATATCTTCGAGTTCTTTAGAAAGCTGGATTACAACAAGAAGGATGGGCAGGTCTATGGCGTAAACTACACCTGGGGGCCAGACCCAGTAACCTATCGCACAGATGTTTTTACGAGTTGTCCCCCATGGGATATCTTCAAGGATCCGAAATATAAAGGGAAGCTCTCAGTTCCTGGTGAGGATAATACAGCCGTATTCCAGGCAGGGATCCTCCTTGGTACTGACCCTTATACCATGGATAAAGCGAAGCTTGAAGAGGCAAAGAAACTTCTTATTCAGTGGAGGCCGCAGATAAGGGCATTTTGGTCAACAGCCGGTGAGCTTACAAATCTTATTGCAAACAAGGAGGTTGTAGCTTCAATCTCTTGGCCAATAATAACCCTTGATCTTAAAAAGCAGGGTATCCCTGTGGCAGAGTGCATCCCTGATCCAGGTACTTCGGGATGGATAGACCAGTGGATGGTTGTAAAAGGAACTAAGAATAAGGACATGGCAGAGAAGTGGATTAATTTTGCCATCAGCCCAGAGGGACAGTATGCAGTCTTCAAGGTAACTAACTACTTCATAGTTAACCCAAAAGCTGCTCCACTTATGACACCTGACGAGAAGGCTTTTACGCATATTGATGACCCTAATTACATTGTTGAGGCTTCAAAGAAGATTGCATGGTGGCAACCGATAGCGAACGAAGGTGAATACAATGAGGTCCGTCAGGCATTTAAGACTGCAAAGTAGATTACGGCTAAGTCTCTTTATTAAGGTTTAGTGTCATTGCGTGGTTAACCGCAGGGGCAGGTCTTGCACCCGCCCTATCTTTTGGGCAACTGTAGGGGGCAGGTCTTGCACCTGCCCTATTATTTTGGGCAACCACAAGGGTTGCCCCTACAATATTTTTATAGTTAAATGGCATGAAGGGAAGAAGGCTCGAGTTTATCGTCCTAATTATAGTTCCAATATTATGGATTACTATTCTTGAGATCTTCGCATACAGCTCGCTTCTTATCTACTCGTTCTGGGATACAGAATACCTAACGATTATCAAGGAATTTACACTCAAGAACTTCGTAAAGATTTTTACAACTCCTCTTTACTATGGAACTATCCTTAAAACAGTTGGTATCGGGGTTACTGTCTCAATACTCGCACTTATACTAGGTTATCCGGTTGCCTTTTTCATTGCCTACAGGGTTAAAAAATATAAAAACATGCTTTTGCTACTTATAGTAATGCAACTCTGGATAAGTTACCTTGTAAGGGCATATGCATGGAAGATAGTTCTAGGGACAAACGGGGTAATAAACCAATTTTTACTCTTTATCGGGGTAATTGATGAACCTCTTAGTATTCTCCTTTACAGCAAGTTTGCCCTAATTTTAGTGCTTACTATGGCTTTTATAGCCTTTTTAATCATCCCAGTGTATGCAATGCTTGAAAAAATCCCCGACGAATTTCTTCAGGCTTCATATGATCTCGGAGCGGGAAGGTTTACAACCTTCTGGCGCGTTATATTTCCTCTGACCCTTCCAGGTGTTATAGCAGGAATTACCTCGGTGTTTGCTCTAAGTGTAGGTGACTTTGTCGCGGCCCTATTGGTCGGAGGTCCTGAGGGAATCATGATTGGAAATATCGTTTGGAGTCTTTTTGGAAGCGCGTTTCAATGGACACTTGGAGCGGCAAATGGTCTTGTCCTGATACTTCTCGTGGCTTTCATACTTTATATAAGCGAGAAGATTGCCGCACGTTATAGCGGTATGGAGATATAAAGGTAGGAGCGGCTTCTAGCCGCGACCTGTCGCGCCAAGCATGTCTCCTGAGCCGTGAGCCCTGAGTTTGTCGAAGGATCGAACGGTCGAAGGGATGGCGCTCCTACATTGAAATTACATTTTGGCATAGATAAATATTATGCAGGAAGAATTAAGGATTAAAAAAACACACGAACTAGCAAAATCATTTAGTGCTGGAGATTTTATACTCAGGCTCTATGTGTTTATCTTCTTCCTAGTTCTTTATTCTCCCATTATTATCGTAGTTATATTTTCATTTAACGAAGCCCCTTTCAGTTATTTTCCATTTAAGAAATTTACTTTTTATTGGTATAAGGAGTTTCTAAATAATAACGATCTGATGCAGGCAGTCTTTAACAGCATTAAAGTGGGAATTGCTGCAACTGTTTTTTCTCTGATTGTGGGAACCCTTCTTGCTCTTGCAATGGATGAGTTCATATTCCCACTAAAAGGCGTTTTTCATAGGGTTTCCACATGGCCGATAACTTTCCCAGGTGTCATAACAGGTGTTGCACTTCTTCTTTTTTGCTCGTTTGCAAAGTTTGATCTTTCTTTGATTACAGTGGCAATAGGACACATCACATTCTGTATACCAGTAGTTTATTTAGAGGTTTTAGCACGTCTAAAAGCGATGGATAAATCTATGGTTCTTGCGGCAATGGACCTTGGGGCAAATAGATGGAGAGCATTTTTCAGCGTAGTTCTTCCGAATATAACAACTGCTCTTCTTGGCGCAGCTTTACTTGCATTTACTTTATCTTTTGATGAAATCATCGTGACGATATTCCTCACTGGAAGGGATAACACGCTTCCTATGCAGATTTGGGCAATGCTCCGAAGAGGAATGACCCCAGAGATAAACGCTGTTGGAACGATTATTCTCTTTGTCTCTATAACGAGCGTTTTTATATGGGAAAGATTGAGATCAAGGGATATGGGGCAAAAACAAATCCAAATCGCAAAAGCCCGACTAAGGGTGTAGTTTAACTTTAGGTTTGGTTTGATAACGTATTTGCCACCTTTTCTTAACTCCCTTCACTAAACACAAAGATTTACCATTGCTACTTGAGGACTTCCCTATTAACATAAAACTGGAAGTTATGGAATGGATAGGAGGGCTATTGTTATTAAGGAGAAGGCATGTAGTAATTACCTTGACAATAACACTTAACTGTTAATTAGGAAAAAGGCATGTACCGTCCAGAAAGTTTAATCATAGACAATAAAAAGCTTAAGCTATTTGAAGAACTGAATAAGATATTGTTGGAACAAAAGACCTTTGATGTTGCTACTGCCTATTTCAATATAGCTGGGTTTCAATTGATAAAGGATTCTATCCTTGGAGTAGAGAGGTTCAGGTTGCTTCTCGGTATATCTCCGGAAAAAGAAGAGAAAATGCCTGATATTTTTGAACCTGAACAAATATACAAAAAAGGCATAAGATCTGACTTAGAGGATGAAGAGTTTGAGAAGGATAAAATGGAAACAGTCAACACACTGATTGAGTTTCTGAAAAGATCAAATGTTGAAGTTCGGCTTTACAATAAGGGCTTTCTCCATGGGAAGGTATATATCTTTGATAAATTGGCGATTCTCGGCTCAAGCAATTTTACCTATTCTGGTTTTACTTCCAATACGGAACTCAATGCGGTGCTTGATGAAGCCCATAGTAGATATATAAAAGAGGAATGGTTTGAAAGATTCTGGAAAGAATCTGAGGATTTTAAAGAAGAGTTAATAGAGATTCTTGATGGATCAAAATTCGGAACCAAAGAATACCCACCTTATGATATCTTCATAAAATCCCTCTATGAACTTCAAAAAGAGGATATTTTATTCGAATATGAGATACCTCAAAGTTTGCCTTCAAGCGAGGTTGACCTTGCTAACTTTCAAGAGGATGCCGTCAAGCGAATTTACTCAAGGCTTAAGACCTATAGTGGCGTTTTAATTGCGGACTCTGTGGGTCTTGGGAAAACCTGGATCGCCAAAAAAATCATAGAGGATTTTGGTTTCTATAGACGAAAAAGGTTTCTTGTTGTATGCCCTGCCAGTGTGGATGAAACCCTGTGGAGACCTGCGTTGAAGGAGATTGGCGTTTCTGAGAATATCATACATCAGGAAGAGCTTGGCCGTGAGGATTTAGTTTTTGATGAACTTCAGAGAAAATTGGGATTTAAGCTGGAAGAAATAGCTCTTTTTATCGTAGACGAGTCTCATAACTTCAGAAACCCTCTCTCAAATCGCTATGAAAACATCTTCACACTCATTGAGAGGGCAAGTGTGGAAAACAGTCCTAAGATACTTCTTCTTACCGCAACCCCGATGAACAACACCCATTGGGACCTCTATTTTCAGCTTATGCTCATCGCCAGGAATAATAAGCGAATCTTTGTAAAGGAGGGAATCTTCGATTTAGAAAGACAATTCAAAAAAGCAAATAAAGGCGATATCGTGCAACTTGCAGATGTCCTTCAGGTAATAGCCATAAGAAGAACAAGACAGTATATCAAAGAAAACTATCCTGATGCCAAATACAAAAATGAAAAAGGAGATTGGGTTCAAATCAAATTCCCGAAAAGAAAATTAGACGAGATAAATTATAGTCTCGATGCTACCTATCAAGGGCTCTATTACCAGATTGCCGATAAGATTGAAAAGGACTTGACCCTCGCATACTACAAGCTTGAAGAATACAGAGTTGTTGGAAAAAAAGACATCTTGGCACTGGGCAGGATGAAAGCCCTTGGTGGAATCCTTCAGACCATACTCCTCAAGCGTCTGGAGAGTAGCGTTGAGGCATTCAGAAAAAGCATACAGACTCAGATAGGCTTTCTCGAAGCTTTCAAAGAATTCTTCCGTGAAGGAAGTATTCTCAAAAAGAAGTTCTATGATAAGTATCTTTCTTATCTTGAGGATGAATCTGAGTATATAGCTGATATTACAGGAGAAATAAGAAAGAATCTCGAGTCCATAAACATTAACGACTTTAATGGTGATGCGTTCTTGAAAGACCTTGATAAGGACATTTCGATTTTTAAGGAAGTCCTATCTCTTATTAATACCATTGATAAGAGTAAAGACGCAAAGCTCTTAGAATTTAAAAAAATGCTTCTTAAACTTAAAGACAAGGGGAAAATCCTCGTCTTCTCCTTCTATGCTGACACTATTAATTACCTATATGAGTCACTAAATGAAGATAATGAGTTCTTGAGGAATTTTGGTAAAAAGATTGGGAATGTTACTGGAAGTTTCTCTTCTCCAAAAAGAAGGGAGATTATGAATGACTTTCTTGAGTCCAATATGGATCTTCTTATATCTACGGATATCCTTTCTGAGGGACAAAATCTCCAGAAGGCGAGAATCGTAATAAACTATGACCTTCATTGGAATCCTGTAAGAATGATTCAGAGAGCAGGAAGGATTGACCGTATAGGCTCTCCATTTGATGAAATCTATATCTACAATTTCTATCCAGAAAAGGAATTGGAAAGCCTCCTTGAGCTGGTAAAAATCCTTGAGGGAAAGATTGATTTAATAAATGAGACCGTTGGTCTGGATGCCTCGGTACTCGGCGAGAGGATAAATCCCAAGGTCTTTGGAATCATAAGAGACCTGCTAAGGGATGAAAAGACAAAGGAAAAGGTGTTGAACGAACTGGAAGAGGAGCAATTCGGAGGCGGAGAACTCTTCTGGCAACCTCTTAAGGACTTCGGTTTAGAAATGCTTAAGGAATTCTGCGATTTATTGCCTAATGGTATTCAGAGTGGACTTGTAAGGGGACTAAGGGGACTATTTTTCTATTACAAATATGATGATGATTACCACCTCTGGTATCTCTACGATACTGCAAACGACAGCTTCATAACCAACAAGACAGAAATTCTAAGCTTCATCTCCTGCAAACCTGAAGAGCAAAGGGTAATCCAGAAGGATATAGATGTTTTTGAGATACACAAAAAGGTTAGGGAAGAGGTAAAAAGGTTTTTCTCTGAAGGACTGGTTGCTACCCATATACGTACCGCCCATGGAAGAATGGAGAAATCACTTGCGGATATGAGGGATGAGCTTGACCTAATCAAAGAAGATTATCTTGATAATCAAGACCCCTTGCGAGAGAAGATTTCTACCTTAATTACCAATTTAAATAACGTAGCCTTAACCAAAAAAAGGATGCAGACTATTAGGAGAATTTGGAGGGATTATAAAAACTCTAAAAACTGGCATGTCTTGGTTTCAGAACTGGATAAATTCTTAAAGGAGAAACCCATAAATGAGGAGCAAGATCAGGTTGAATTTGAAGAGAGAAAATTAAAACTTATTTGCGTAGACTTTATTTCATAGGAGGATTGCAAGAACAATAAATATGTTAGAAAAATGTTTAAAATTTCCTCTCAAACCGCTCATAAGTAGATCGTCGAACTTGTTGAATCAAAGGTAATTAAGCCGATAGGAAGAGGAAGAAGTCTTTCTTATCAACTTAAATTTGGATTGATGATTTTATGGATGATATTAAACATTTTATAGAAAACCACATACCCCAGATTGATAGCCCAGGAAAAGTCTATCAGCTTTTTGCTGGGTTAGGATATAAGACCTTAGACCCAAGCTTTAAGGGAAAAGAAGCCTGGGGCTTGTCTGAAAAAGATAGAGAATCAGTAAATGATATATATGCGATTGCTAATTATCAGAAAAGATTCCAGATTCTATTGATTGAGCTTAAAAACCCTTCAACTGCCGCTTTAAAGAACATTTCTCTTTCTTTTGAGAGAGAAATCCAGTATCCCTTTTTTATCTTTACCTCAGATTATCAAAACTATACTTTTGTTCTAGTAGAAAAAATCCGTGAGGATATAGGGGTCTGGAAGCGGAAACTCGTGAAACTAAACCTTGATCGAACCAACGCTTACTATACCGATAAGTGGGTACTTTCTAATATGGCTATTAAAGAAGGTGTTGACGAGCCGCTGCTTCTTTACAAAACCCTTGAGGAGGCGTTCAGTGTTGAAAAGGTAAGTAAAATCTTTTTCAATGATTATAAAACTATATTTTTTGAAATACGGAAATTCCTTCTAGAACAAAAGACCAATATAAAACAGGCACACGAATTTTCTCAGCAATTACTGAATAGAATAATGTTTATCTATTTCATTGATAAAAAAGGGTGGCTAAGAAATTCTCCTAAGTTTATGAAATGGTTCTGGAATAGGTATCTGGAAGAAAAAAACGTAGGGACGATTCATGAATCGCCCGTAAAAGACCAGTTTTATGAAAAGTGGCTAAAGGTTCTATTTCTTGAGGCATTTAATAACCGATTCAGCCATCCCCAATATCTACCTCAGGATGTGAGAGACACTTTATCCCTTGCTCCTTATCTCAACGGTGGACTTTTTAAGAAGAATGAGTTGGACCTATTGCCTATAAATCTCTCAGATGAATTTATAGAACGAATCTTAAAGTTCTTTGAAAAATATAATTTCACAATCAAAGAAGATCTTCCCCTCGATGTAGAAGTTGCAGTTGACCCTCAGATGATAGGTTATGTTTATGAATCACTTGCTAATGTTGCAGAAGAGATTTATGAAAGACAAGACTTAGGAATTTTTTACACACCGAAGGTAGAAGTTGATTTTATGTGTAGAAGAAGTTTATCGGAATACCTGGCTAAAACGACTAGCATAAAGAAAGAAATTTTATACCGATTGCTTTTTGATGAGGACAAAACAAAGATAGAAAAATTATTGAACTTAAGCGATTATGAAAGATTGGAAGAGTCTCTTGATAACCTATCTGTTTTAGACCCTGCCTGTGGAAGTGGTGCCTTTCTGGTTGGAATGTTAAATGTATTGGTTGAGTTGTATAAATTCATTTATAAACGACTAAAGCGGGATATGACAGATTATCAATTAAAAAAAAGGATAATCGGAAATTCCCTTTATGGCGTTGATGTTATGCCCTGGGCAGTCCATTCGGCGGAACTAAGACTCTGGCTATCGCTCATGATTGAGTCTGACTTGAGCTTAGGTGAATTAAAGCTCTATCCTCTCCTTCCAAATCTCAATCTCAAACTAAGGGTCGGTGACTCTCTCGTTCAGGAAATAGGCGGAATTAACTTGAATCTTAGAGACGCTGCTATATCTCCACCACTCAAACGAAAACTCTCTGAGCTAAAGAGAGAAAAGGAAAAATACTATAACAATGATCCGACTGCGAAATTTAAAACAGAAGAAGGAATCTTACACGAAGAACTCCGTATCTTTTATGAGATTTTAAATGAAAGAATTATAAACCTTAATAAGAAAAAACAATCACTTTCTATTGGACGAGGAGAGCAACTGAAGATATTTGAAAATGAAATATCTCAAAAGGAATTATTTGACGAAAAAGAGTTAAGAGAAGTAGTGGAAAAAGAAAAAAGGAAAATCGATGAAGAAATCCATAGGTTAACTGAGATAAAAAGCAAACTGAAAGAACAAAAGCCATTTATCTGGGACATAGATTTTGCAGAGATATTTGGAGAAAAGGGAGGTTTTGATGTAGTTATTGGCAATCCTCCTTATGTTCGTCAGGAAAAGATTGCTCCACCTAATAAGTTAAGGAATGAAATAACAAATGACGAAAAAAGAGAGTATAAAGAAAAGTTGTTAAAATCTGTTCAAGCTCACTTTCCTTTTATCAAGACGATAGATAAAAAGAGCGATTATTATGTTTACTTTTACTTTCACGGACTATCTCTTTTAAATGAAAAAGGCACATTTTGTTTCATAACATCTAACTCATGGCTTGATGTAGGCTATGGTAAAAACCTTCAGGAATTTTTGCTCGAATATGTCCCTATAACAGCGATCTACGATAACCAGTCAAAGAGAAGTTTTGAACATGCAGATGTAAACACAATCATAGCACTCTTTGGTTCACCAACAAAAAATGTAGGGGCAACCCTTGCGGTTGCCCAGGATATTGGGCAGGCACAAGGCCTGCCCCTACAAAATTTTGCGAAATTTGTAATGTTTAAAAAGTCGTTTGATGAGGTAATAAACACAGAAAATCTCTTAAATATTGAGCGCGCAGATGAGGTTATAAGTACCGATGATTTCAGAGTTTATCCTAAGCAACAGGAAGATTTACTTGAAGAAGGGTGGGAATATCCAGAAGAAAAAGAAGAGATTGCCACGCCGGAGTTTATCCAGAGCAGTAGCGAAGGAGCTCGCAATGACAAATCTCCTTATGTTGCTGCGAGGAGCGTAGCGACGAAGCAATCTCAAAAATCCCTACTCAAAGGTAGATTTGAGACTGGCAAATACAACGGCAACAAATGGGGAGGAAAATATTTAAGAGCACCTGATATTTTCTTTACGATTTTGGAAAAGGGCAAAGGCAAACTGGTGAGGCTTGGGGATATTGCGGAGGTGCGGCGTGGATTTACTACTGGTGCCAATGAGTTTTTTTATTTACCAAGCAAGCATTTTGACATCAAGGAGGAAGCCAGATTTTACAGGCTTAAACCAAAACATGAAGGCTTGCCTGAGGACTTAAGGATTGAGGAGGAGTATTTGAAGCCGGTAATAAGGAGTCCTCAAGAGTGTAAGACGATTTTTATCACCTCTAATAATTTATCAATACAACTTCTAGTATGCCCATTGAATGAAAAGGAAATCGAAGCTAAGAAGGTATGGAGATATATTAAATGGGGCGAAGAAAGTTATAAGGACTCCAATGGAAATGAATGTGGCAGATTCCATTTAAGACCTACATGCCATACAAGAACTCACTGGTGGGATTTAGGTGAAAAAAATTTTGCTGACTTTCTTTGGCTTAAAGCATTTAATGATAGGTTTCTCGTAATTGCTAACGTTGACCATCTACCAAATAGTGACCGTTTTTACTCTATTTTTCTAAGTTATGATTACAAAACTCTTTTCGACAGTGCATATATTGCTTTAAACAATACAATTTCACACCTTTTTACAGAACTAAATGGGAGAATAAATTTAGGAGAAGGTGCTCTTGATAATATGACATATGAGGCTAGACGAATATTTATAGTTAACCCTTCTTTATTAGAGAAGAAAAAAATTAGAGTTGAACGTGAGATAAAAAATATATTCGAGGAAAGTGGCATTAATCCAAAGCAACCCATCCGTTCTCAGATACCCGATCCCCTTCCTGACCGTAAGGCTCTGGATGATGTGGTGTTTGATATTCTCGGTCTCACCCAGGCAGAACGAGATGAGGTTTATTGGGCGGTGTGTGAGCTTGTGAAAAACAGATTAGAGAAGGCGAGGAGTGTGTAGATGGAGATCCATTTTACACACCATGCTGAGGATATACTGAAAGAACGTGGCTTTGATCGGGTATTAATAGAGGATGTGGTGCTAAATCCCGACTGGAGAGAAGAGACCAATGACATTTGGTACGCTTTCCGACAGCATAAAGGAAAGGTGTTACGCGTTGTTGTGAAAGGGAAGACAGAACCCTTTACTGTGGTTACAATGTATTATGACAGGAGGCTGAAGCCATGAGGTTAAAGGTTGATTTGGAAAGCAATGCCCTCTATTTTCGTGTAAGTGAGGAACCTATCGAAGAAAGTGAAGAAGTGTGCCCCGGAGTAATTTTAGATTACAGCAAGGAAGGTAAAGTTGTTGGCATAGAGATCCTTAACTTAAAGGAACATTTTACGCTGGAGGAGCTATCGTCACTGAAAGTCGAATTGCCAACGGCGATTCGATGAATTCTAGGGAACCCCTATGGAAGCGTTAAAAATCCTTGACGGTAAACCAGCGCTAAGCTGGGAATACGATGAGGAGGCGGATGTGCTTTACATTTCTGTCGGTGAGCCCCGCCCAGCAGTTGGAACGGATATCGGCGAGGGCATTATCGTTCGCTACGACGAGAAGAAAAAGGAAGTTGTAGGTATTACGATTATTGGACTTCTGGCGCGAACATTACAAAGTATATCAGTAAAGTAGGGTTGCACCACCCAACTGCTGACCGCTGTATGATGCGGTGTTTGATATTCTTGGTCTAACACAACAGGAACAAGACGAGATATATTGGTCTGTGTGTGAGTTTAGGTTAGAAATGGCAAGGTTGGTATGAAATACAATCCTCATGTTCATCATAGAAGATCAATACGATTAAAAGAATACGATTATTCACAACTGGGAGCATATTTTATAACGATTTGCACAGATAATAAAGAATTGTATTTTGAACAATATCCACAACTAAAGCAGATGGTCAATCGGCAATGGCATGAAATAACAAGCAGATTTGACAATATACAACTAGACGAGTTCATCATTATGCCGAATCATATTCATGGGATAATATTTGTAGGGGCAACCCTTGCGGTTGCCCCAAATAATAGGGCAGGCGCAAGGCCTGCACCTACAATTGCCCCAAATAATAGGGCGGGTGCAAGACCCGCCCCTACAATTGGTGAAATTATTGGAATGTTTAAATCACTATGCGTACATGATTGGTTAAAGTACATAAAAGAAAATAGGATTGATATAGTTGGTAAATTTTGGCAACGAAATTATTATGAACACGTTATCCGCAAAGAAGATGAATTAAACAAAATCAGGGAATATATTCAAAATAATCCACAAAGATGGCATTTAGATAGAGAAAATCCAGAGAAAATTGCCACAGATGCATTGGAGGATGAAATTTTTAAACACGAGGTATATGTAGGGAAGTGATATGGAAGCGTTAAAAATCCTTGAGGGTACACCAGCGCTAAGCTGGGAATACGATGAGGAGGCGGATGTGCTTTACATTTCTGTCGGCGAGCCCCGCCCAGCAGTTGGAACGGATATCGGCGAGGGCATTATCGTTCGCTACGACGAGAAGAAAAAAGAAGTTGTAGGCATTACGATTATTGGGCTTCGGGCGCGAACATTACAAAGCATATCTGCAAAGTAGGGTTGCGCCACCCAACCGCTGAGCGCTGGGGAAGTAGTGTTTGATATTCTTGGTCTAACACAACAGGAACAAGACGAGATATATTGGTCTGTGTGTGAGTTTAGGTTAGAAATGGCAAGGTCGGTATGAAATACAATCCTGATGTTCATCATAGAAGGTCAATACGATTGAAAGAATACGATTATTCACAACCGGGGGTGTATTTTATAACGATTTGCACGCATAATAGAGAATGTTTATTAGGCGAGATTAAAAATGACAAAGTGGAATTGTATGTTGCTGGGCAGATTATTGAAAAATGGTGGGTGGTATTACCCAACAAATTCACAAATATAAAAATTGATGAATATATCATTATGCCCAACCATTTTCATGGCATTATAACAATTGTTGAAACAAATGTTGGGGCAGACCTGCGTGTCTGCCCAAATAACAATGGCAAAGACATGGATTTACAGGGCGAACACATAGGGTCGCCCCTACGTAAAATTATTCAATGGTTTAAAACAATGACCACAAACGAATACATTCGTTGGGTAAAACACAATGGATTACCCTCGTTTCATTGTAAATTCTGGCAACGAAATTATTATGAACACATTATCCGCAACGAAGATGAATTACAAAATTAGAGAATACATTCGGAATAATCCATTAAAATGGCATCTCGATAGAGAAAATCCAAAAAGAATTGCCAAAGACGTATTAGAAGAAGAAATTTTTAGACATAGCTCACTTAAAGAGATAGTTGCCTGTGGTTGATTCTGCGTTAATTTCTAAGTATTTCTAATCTCTTTCCTACTTCTTTGATTAGCACCTGTAAACCTTCTCCAGTTGCTGAGGAAATCGGAAATACTTCAATCCCTAGTTTGTTGAAATAGGTCTTGATTTCCTTAAGTTTTTCTCTCGCTTCTGTTATGTCAATCTTATTTGGCGCGATAATTTGTGGTTTTTTAATAAGGTCGGCGCTGTATGCCTTAAGTTCCCCATTCATCTGGTGATAATCTTCTATTGGGTCTCTCTCTGTTAACGGAGACAAATCAAGTAGATGGATAAGAACCTTAGTGCGTTCTATGTGTCTTAGGAATTTTATTCCAAGACCAGTTCCTTCGTGTGCCCCCTTAATAAGTCCTGGAATATCAGCAACAACGAATGTTTTTCCTTCGTTATAGCTTACAACACCCAGATTGGGAATAAGCGTGGTAAAAGGATAGTCAGCGATTTTGGGACGTGCTGCCGAGATTCTAGATATCAGCGTTGACTTTCCTGCGTTAGGAAAACCTATGATTCCTACATCAGCAAGGAGTTTCAACTCGAGAAGCAGGGTTCTTTCTTCTGCTTCCTCACCAGGCTCTGCATATCTTGGGGCACGGTTTGTTGGTGTCGCAAATCTTGCGTTTCCTCTTCCACCGCGCCCGCCCTTTGCGACAACGAGGGTATCACCGTCCTCGGTAAGGTCTCCCAGAATCTCGCCTGTAAAAAAGTCTTTTACAACGGTTCCAACGGGAACAGGAACTAAAAGCGTTGGTGCGTTTTTCCCGTGCTGGTCTTTTCCTCTTCCATGCTCTCCGTTTTCGGCTTTGTAGTGCTGCTTATAACGATGATCTAGAAGAGAGGACATATTTTGTCTTGCAATAAGTATTACGCTTCCTCCATTTCCACCATCCCCTCCGTTTGGACCGCCGCGGGGGACGAATTTCTCGCGCCTGAAACTCACACATCCCTTTCCGCCGCGACCTGATTTCACATAGATTTTCGCTTCATCTACAAATTTGACCATCGTTAGTTATACCATTTCCAGTTTAGCCACAGAGTGCACAGAGAGCGTAGAGAAAGAGTAGAGGTTTGATTATGGCCTTTGAAAATTTAATCGGATACAAACACCGAGATAGATAGTAGGGGCACGTTGCAACGTACCCCTACAAGATACCCGTGCATTTATTGTAGTTCGCGAACCGCCTCCTACTGTGTTTGCTGATTAATCAAATTCATACATCTGTGAACTCTTTGTTCTCTTTGGCTAACGATAAATTCTAATCAACAGTCTTTATCCGGTCAAAATTGTTGAGACTTCTAAAACTCATGCTATTCTAACTCTCGATGATAATTGGAATTCCTAAAGAAAGAAAGGTACGCGAATATAGAGTTGCCGTTACTCCCCAAACAACAAGGGTATTAGTTGAAAGAGGGCATCGCGTTCTGTTAGAAAAGGGTGCTGGAATAGGAAGCGGTATAAGTGATGAGGAGTTCAAAAAAGCAGGAGCGGAAATAGTTGAAAGCGAAGAGGATATTTTTAATAAATCTAAACTTATTGTAAAGGTAAAAGAGCCACTTTCAGGGGAATATCCTCTCATTAGAAGTGATCACATTATTTTTTCTTATCTTCATCTTGCTGCGAATATCGAGCTTACAAGAACGCTTGAAAAAACTGGTGTTATGGCTATAGCCTTTGAAACTGTGGAGCTTTCAGACGGCTCACTTCCTCTTCTTGCTCCCATGAGCAGAATCGCAGGAAGACTTTCAGTACAAATCGGGATTCGCTTTCTTGAGAGACCAAGTGGTGGAAAGGGAGTTTTAATAAGCGGTGCCCCAGGGGTAAAACCGGGGAAGGTTACTGTTATCGGAGTCGGGACTGTAGGATACAACGCTGTTCTTTCGGCTCTTGGACTCGGTGCTGAGATTGTGGTAATAGATAAAAATCCTAAGAAGCTCGAGTTTATTCATGAGAGATTTGAAGGCATGGTTAAAACAATTCCATCTTACCCTGAATTGATAGAAAAAGAGCTTCGAGACTCTGACTTAGTTATAGGCGCTGTACTTGTAACAGGATCAAAAGCACCAAAGGTTATTACAGGAGAGATGATTTCGAGAATGGAACCTGGTAGTGTTTTTGTGGACGTGGCAATTGACCAGGGAGGGTGTTCGGAGACAAGTCATCCTACGAACCTTGATTCACCCGTATATAGCGTTGATGGGGTGCTCCACTACTGCGTAACGAATATTCCTTCTCTTGTTTCAAGGACTGCAACTTATTCATTATCTAATGCCATACTGCCATACGTTTTACAAATTGCTGAAGGAAAGATTGAAGAAGATCCTGCTCTTATAAAAGGAATAAATGTAGACAAGGGGAAGCTATTACGAAATTTAAATTTGTAATCGGGGTGATACTCATAATAAATTTCTAGGCTTCTTTTTTGAAAATATTAAGCTTGTTAAAGAGAGTAGATTTATGACTCAACTTAAGGTGAACAAAATATGAGACGATTTTTTGTTATAACAGCTATAGGTAAAGACCGCCCTGGTATTGTTGCAGGTGTATCAAAAGCCCTTTACGACCTAGGAGCAAATATTGAGGATTCGAGTATGACAATTCTAAGTGGTGAATTCGCCATGATTCTTATTGTTTCAACCAAGGAAGAGGTTGTTGCTTCAGATTTTGAGAGTCATTTTAAAGAAGTTACGAATAAACTTGGGCTTTTTATCTCTATAAAAGAGCTTAATGAAAACGAAATCCAATCAAAGAAGCTCTATTCTGGGATCCCCTATATAATCTCTGTTATAGGAACTGATAAACCAGGGATTGTTTATAAGGTCTCTGAACTACTTGCTTCAAAGGGGATAAATATTACCGACCTAAATACAAAGGTCATACCTGGCGAGAGCGCGCCTGTTTATACAATGATCCTTGAGGTAGACATACCTGAATATGTAGATGTCACTCTTCTTGAAAAGGAATTCTCAATAATTGAGAAGGAAATGTCAATCGATATAAGTATTAAAGAATTAGACGTTCTTGAGCTTTAAAAGCCGATCCCTTTCAACCCAATGTAATGGATAATTTCGATTGATGGCAAGTCTTCCAGTACTTAAATATCCACATCAAATACTTAGAACTATGTCTGAATCAGTATTGAAAGTTGACGATGGGATTAGGCGAATAGTAAATGACATGATCGAAACGATGTATGCATCGCCTAGCTGTGTTGGTGTAGCAGCGCCTCAAGTTGGATATCCACTAAGGATCTTTGTTATTGATGTATCTAGAAAAATCGGGCCTAAAAAAAATCATGGGCTTCTGGCCATGATAAATCCTGTTCTCATATATGCCGAGGGAGAGAAGATAACCAAAGAAGGTTGCTTAAGCATTCCCGATTTCCTTGGGAATGTAAAAAGGGCAAGAAATGTTATTGTAAGAGGACTCAACCCAGAAGGTAACGAAGTCGAAGTACTCTCTCAGGGTCTTGAAGCGATTGCTATTCAGCACGAGGTTGATCATCTAAATGGAGTTCTCTTTATTCATAGAGTTAGTTCTTTATCATCCGATTTAGTAAGGCGAAAAATTACTTATAAAGACATTAAAACTTAAAACTATCATGAGGATAGATCTATAAAAGTTCATGCTTGACAGGGCGCACCTATCTGAATACTATTTTGTTAAAGTTAATGAGGAAAATAAGCCCTTTAATACTGATTCCTGCTATTTTTATACTATTTGCTTGTAGCTCCAAGCGGATCGATGGCAGCGCGGGGCCTGAAGTTCTATATAATAGGGCTATGAATGAACTTGAACAAAAGCGAGGATTCCCGTGGATCTTTACAGGCACGGATTACGACCTTGTTCTTAAGCTATTTAAGGAAATCCAAATTAGATATACTTATAGTCCTTATGCTACCCTTGCAGAGCTACGAACTGGCGATACTTATTTCAAAAAAGGGGAGTATGAACAAGCAGCGGTTGAATATGAGGAATTTATAAAGCGTCATCCAGGCCATGAAGAAACCCCTTATGCCACCTTTCGTTTAGCGCTTTCGCATTTTAAACGGATGAAAAGCTACGATAGAGACCCTACAGACACAAGAGAGGCTCTAAAGTGGTTTAATATCTTTGTCGATAAGTATCCAGATTCTCCCCTTGTTGGTGACGCTAAAAAGATGGTAATCGAATGCCGTAATAGTCTTGCTAAACGTGAGACATATTTAGGAAACTTTTATGCAAAAAGAAAGAACTATAAAGCTGCTGCCGAACGGTATAAGCTGGTTGTAGAACGGTACCGGGATACAAGTGAATATGAGGAAGCGCTTTATGTACTTGGAAAGTCATACTATGATATGGGTGAGAGACAATTTGCAAAAGAGGTCCTTACTCGTCTAATAGAGGAATTCCCAACAGCAAAATACCACGATAAGGCAGCTAGCCTCCTTGCAAAGATCGAGAAGAAGGAAAAGGAAAAAGCTAAAGAAGGATGAGAGAAAAACGATTAATCCTTCTCCTTTTAGTTTTTATTCCATTTCTCATCAACCATTGTGTTGATTCAGATAGGAATAAAATTGAGGATTTACTCTCAAAAAGACAAAAGGCCTTTGAGACAAAAAACGTCAACCTTTATATGTCTTGTATATCGCCAAACTATAGACAAGAAAAGGATGGCAAAGTTATAGGTATTGAGGAAATAAAAAAGAATTTCCTTTCAAACGTTACTCTTTTTGACCAAATTAAGGTCTCCCATTATGATAGAAATATCTACAATACCGATAAAAGGGCTAATGTGAGTCAGAAAACTAAGGTTGATGTAAGATTGGAAGAAGATAATAGCCGTTTTCAGCTAAGCGAGAACATAATGTTTGAAAAGATAAACGGTGAATGGAAGATAGTTAAAGAATCAGATGCTGATTTTCTTAGAGGTTTTGTGTTTGGAGGTATGAATTAACTATTGAATAATCTACAACCCAAGTTGTTTCTCAATCTTTTCTTGCTCTTCTTTACATTTAATACAAAGTGACGCCTCTGGTCTTACTTTAAGCCTTTCTTCAGAGATCTCGTCTCCACACTCTTCGCATATACCATAGGTGCCGTCTTCCATTTTTTGAATTGCTTTTTGAATCTTTTGAATTAGCTTTCTTTCCCGGTCTCTTTTCCTCAGCTCAATTGTTCTACTCGACTCTGACATTGCACGATCTAGGGGGTCAGGGAAGGAGTCATCTTCCTGGCTCATCTCGCTCATCGTTTTTCCTGCGGTATCGATAAGAAGATTCATTTTTTCAAGTAGAATCCCTTTAAAGAACTCTAGTTTTTCAGGATTCATAATATAAATATATATCATGTTGGTTGTATTATGTAAATGGTAAAAGTATGTTTTGACATACTTAAAACATGCTAAAAATCCAATTTATAGAGTATAGGCAGCCCCTGATCATCTTGGTTAGTAAATATAGCTCGAGGTTTTTGAATCCTTTTTTTCATTTCTGCCGTCAAATGTGACTATAAATCGCTTTGACGAGCTCGCTTTTACAATCTAATTAGATTTTCCAAAGAGACGTATAGGAATGATGAAATTTTGCAAATGCGAATAAAGAATCCTTGACAACCATTTCAATTTATATTAACATATTATTAAATTTATGTTAAAGTTGTATTAAGATAAAAATGAGATTCGTAACCAGTATGAACAAGTCAATTATTGATAATTCCTTATGAAGTTTGAGATTTTTAAGATGAATTCAGAAGAGCATTGCCACTCTCTTAATTTTTTAATCAAGCGGTTGCTAACACGATCCACATCTCTTTGTAAGCGATTGCGAAGTCAAGTCGATCTAAATTTTGATAAAATCGTTGTGCAGGAGATTTAGGTGAAAGTTTATTAAAAAATCTTTTAATGGAGGAGAGGAGAAACGCTATGGGACTTAATAGAGATTATATAGGTTACGAATCACCTTCTGTTGTGTATGAGGTTACACCGGAAGCAATCTATAAATATGCCTTGGCAATAGGCTCACGTAATATGACCTACTACAATTATAACGGTGCCTTGTCCGGAATATCTGGTTCTGGTATGGCTCCTCCAAGTTTTGCGGTAGTTCATGAATTATTCTTGGCAGAGAAACTATGGACGGAGGTAGCTCTACATGGTGGTCCGGAGCAGTTAGGCAGGAATCTCCTCATGCTTGTTCATGGGGAACAAGATATGCACTTCTATAAACCTATTAGACCTGGAGACACAATTACGTGTCGGGCTAAGGTTAAAAACATAGAGGATAAGGGAAGCGGTGAGCTCCTTATTATAAATGTTGTTTCTAACAACCAGAAAGGTGAGAGGGTGGTTGAATCAGAATGGGGGATTTTTATACGAGGAATTGGAAGTGGACAGAAACAAAATGTTGTAGGTAAAAAGGAGCAGATTCAGGTAGATAATTCAAGCTCGCTATTATTTAGAAAGATTATCAGGGTTCCTAGGGATATAACATATAAATATGCACAGGCTTCAGGGGATAGAAATCCTATCCATACAAATGAAAATGTTGCAAAGGCTTCAGGACTTAAGGGAATAATTGTGCATGGTCTTTGCACGTTGTCCTTAACAATGAGGGCAATTATAGAGTGTTATCTCGACGGTGATCCTTCGAAGTTAAGAAGACTTGGCAGCAGGTTCGCAAGCCCCGTCTACCCTGGAGACATACTTGTTGTTGATGGATGGGAAATGGGAAAACAGGATGAGAAAACAGTACTAGGCTTTGAGGTTACACGGCGTGACGATGATGTTAAGGTCCTAAGAAGTGGGGTAGCAGAAGTTGATATTTAACTTTATCTTAACAATTTTCAATTGCTTAAACAAAAATCCTAAGTAATATCAAAAAATCCATACTCACACCTTGATTTCTCTCAGGTAATTGGAAGAGCTTTCTTCTTTTTGTTTATAAAAAGTAAGCTTTTCTATTTCAACATCGAGTCTTTGTAAGAAAACGGTTAAGTTATCTTTATTAAGTGCGGAAATAAGAGGGGCGTTAAATACTTTCAGAAACATATCAATAACTTCTTTAGAGCTGGAATCCATCTTATTAAAAACTATAAACCTAGGTATAGAACTATAACCTGATTCATCAAGTATTTTCTCTACTGAATAGATCTTTTCTTCCACAAGTGGGTCGGATGCATCTGCAACATGAATAAGTAGAGATGATCCACCTAATTCTTCAAGTGTTGCACGGAAGGCCTTTACAAGCTCTTTTGGCAAGTTTCTTATAAATCCTACAGTGTCCGTTAGTAGTATCTCTCTTCCACTTGGAAGCATAAGCTTTCTAGTAGTTGGATTTAGTGTGGAAAAGAGTTTATTCTCAACGGTTACACCGCTTCTTGTTAAAGCATTAAAGAGGGTTGACTTTCCGACATTGGTGTAACCAATAAGTGTGACTGTTGGAATTCCTGTTTCTCTCCTCTGTTTTCTTGTGTGCTCGCGCCTTCTACTAAGCTCTTCGATTTGCTTTTCAAGATGTCCTATTCTTTCCCTTAATCTTCTTCTTTGCTCTTCAAGCTTTTGCTCTCCGGGGCCCCTTGTTCCAATGCCACCCCCTAGCTTAGATAGTTCAACACCTCGTCCTGTAAGTCTTGGAAGCATATAGCGGAGCTGTGCAAGTTGAACCTGAATCTTTCCCTCACTTGTTTTAGCACGCTCTGCAAATATATCGAGTATTAATTGAGTCCTATCCATTACAGAAAGGTTGGTTTCCTCAGAAATTGCTCTAACCTGAGTTGGTGTGAGTTCTACATCAAAGATAAGTGTATCGGCTCCAACTTGCTTGGCCTTAAGAATTATCTCCTCTAGCTTTCCTTTTCCTATGAGATATTTAGGATCAATCTGCTTTCTAATCTGAATGGTTTTATCGAGAACGACTTTCCCTGCTGAACGTGCGAGTTCTTTTAATTCCTCTACCGATTCTTCAGCTTCGATCCTAGATTTTGTTGAAAATCCAACCAGAAAAACACCCTCTTTTTCCTCTCTACCTCCAGAATCAAAGTAAGACCTTTCAAATTCGTGTTCTATGTCTCTTATAAATTCTTCAAAATTTATATCTACTCTACCTAAATCATTGTAGTTAATTATTCTCCACATCTCACCCTGAGGATTTGATGGAAGGATATGGGCTATTTGAAACCTGCCTGGTATACCGCCGTCTTTTAGCTCAAGCACGCCTATTAAATCAAGCCTCTCATTTAGAAGTGTTACGAGGTCAGGGTGAGAAAGATCGGGATTTTTGATGTGGGTATGAATAAGTCTATAACCCCTGAGCCTGTATTTTGATTCTCTCGATCGCTCAAGAAGATCATTAAAGGGTAATTCATAAGAGTCCCCTACGAATACTATTTCTGTTCTTCCTTTTCTATTGATTATAAGGGTTATTTCTTTTTTAATATCGTAGGATATTTGAGATAGCGTTCTTCCAAGCTCTAGGGTTATTATTTCTCTGCTTGGAACTCTTCTTTTATACAGTCTTGAGAGGTTATGAAGCTCGCTTGGCTTAAGGCCAGAAATTCTTCCGTATATTTTCTCTATATTTATATCTCCGTTGTTGTTAAATGAAACAGCATGTTATGTAATAAGGTTTCTTTCACCTTTCTTATTACGGGTTAAAAACTAGCTCTCGATTTTTATATAGTCGAAACAATGCACGTAAGGATAGTAAGTATGTTTTTATTCAACCTCAGCACCTCTAAGTGTAACAACGTTCTTTCTATCCTTCTTCTCAAGATAACAGATAGCGATCACACTCAATGTCGGGAGGCACAGGGATTCTATCTTTCTTGAGTTTTCGTCTTTTTTGAACAGGCCCTCGATGCCACTTTTTTTTACACGAAGAAGATCAATATATCCAGCAACGTTGCTTCCCCTAACCGATTCACATTCTGTGACCACTATCTTCTGGTTTACACGATGAATAACCTTTATTAAATCTCCACCCTTTTTTGGATACATTTAGGAGAAATTATAACTATCTTTTTCGTTTAGCTCAAGATAGAGTTTATAATCAAATTATGAAAACCAAGTACTTAATTTTGGGTGCTGGGCCTACAGGAGCATGGGCGATAAAGGGAATAAGGCAAGAGGATCAGCATGGGGGAATCATAATCGTAGGAGATCAACCTTATCGAGCATATTCACTCCCCCTTCTTACAAAGGGATACATTCAGGACCAGTTCAAAGAAGAAGACCTTTATCTTGTAAATGAAAATTTCTTCGAAATAAACGGGACGATGTTCCTTAAAGGCAAACGTGGAATAGTTGCTTTACCTAAAGAGGGAAAGGTTGTATTAGATGATGAGACAGAGATTACTTATGAAAAACTTCTTATCTCAACGGGTGGAAGACCGAGTAGGCTTAAGGTTTCTGGTGGAGGTTTAAGTGGTATTTATTATCTTAGAACCCTTGGTGACTCAAACGAAATCAAAAAAGCCGCAGAAAAAGCAAAGCAGGCTCTTGTAATTGGAGGAAGCTTTATTGGAGTTGAGCTTGCTGTCGCACTTCGTCAAATAGGGCTTCCTGTTAAGCTCATTATGCTTGAGAAATACGTCTGGCAGGCTCTGCTTCCTGAAGGCATAGGGAATTATCTTATGGATAAACTTATAGCGGGTGGAGTTGAGATTTATCCCGAAGAAAAGGTAGTTGAATTTGAGGGAAGTAATGGATGGGTAAAAGCGGTCAAAGCGGAAAGTGGAAAAACTTTTGAAGCGGACCTTGTTGGGGTTGGAGTTGGATTAACTTTGAACGTTGAATTGCTGAATGGTACGGAAGTTAAGATAGGACGCGGGATTCAGGTCAATGAGTTTCTTGAGACAAGTGATAAAGGAATCCATGCTGCTGGAGACGTTGCTGAGTTTGATGATTTGATTCTTGGAATGAAGCATGTTGTGGGACACATAGAAAACGCCCAGCTTCAGGGAAAAACAGCGGGAAGGAATATGGCTGGTGCAAAGGTTTCTTATGCTGAGGTGACCGGTTACGACTCAGGGATTTTTGACATGCCGCTTATTTTCATCGGCGCTCTAGAATTTGGAAAGGAACATTGGATAAGAGGTAAAGGAGGAGAACCTTCGCTTGGTTCCTTTGCCATTAGGGATGGGAGGGTTGTAGGAGTATTCCTAATAAAACCAAAAGGAAAGGAAATGAAAGCGGTAAGAGAGCTTATAAAAATTCGGGATATAGACATGAAAAGGTATGAGGATGAATTAAGAAATCATACTACGGATCTTGCGGCTTTTGTGAAAAATCTAAAGGGCAGTGATTAGGTAATGTATATGAACCCCAAGACCGTTTCTTTCATGAAAGAATATACAAAGAAATTAGATAAAATCGGGAAAGACCTTCTCAAGTTAAAGACGGAGGGAGTTTCGGTCTGCCTAAACGCACTATTTCCTTAAAGGGGATTTTAAAGGGAATTACGATTACGGGAAAAGACATTGAACAAGCGAAGAAATCCTTGTTTAAAGGAGTAAAAATCTAACTTCTCCTTATGTATTTCGTTGCTGACGCCCATGCCTTCCTGTGGTATTTAACTGACAGTACTAAGTTATCAAAAAGAGCAGCCGACCGCGATACACGATACACGAACCACGATTCACGATTCACGATTCACGAGCTTTTTGTATAGCTCTAGATATTTTTCACTTGACCTTTTCCAGGAAAAATCCTCTTTCATCGCTCGTATAATAAGCCCTATCCACCCCTCACGGTTTTCGTATACCAAAAGTGCTCTTGTAAGAGCATCGAGGAAACTCACCTTCGAAAAGAGGTGAAATACAAATCCGTTTCCATGTTTTCTATCAACCGAATAGTCCCTAACCGAATCCAATAGACCGCCTGTTCCTCTAACAACGGGAATGCTTCCATACCTCATCGCGATCATCTGTCCGAGACCGCATGGCTCAAACCGTGAAGGCATAAGAAACATATCACACCCAGCGTAGATTCTTCTTGCGATTTCGTCATGAAAACCAATAACCACTGATAGATTTCCTTTATATCTTGACTTAGCATTCTCGAGCATACGCACATATTTCTCCTCGCCTGTTCCGAGAATTACCACCTGAAATCCAAGGTCAAAAATCTGTGGAAGCGCTTCAACGACAAGGTCAATGCCCTTTTGCTCTGTAAGCCTCGATACCATTCCTAGAAGCGGTTTTCCTTCGTCAGCGTAAAGCCCTAGCTCATTTTGTAACTCGGATTTATTTTTTAATTTACCATTAATGTCACCTATTCCGTAGTTTACGTAAAGAGCCTTATCTGTCTTGGGATCCCATGCATCATAGTCAATCCCATTTAAAATTCCTACTAGCTTATTTGATTCCTGTGAAATCCATCTGAGAATACCGTCCAAGCCATTTCCATACTCAGGCGTTTTTATCTCTTCGGCATAGTTAGGACTTACGGTGGTAACAGCGTCTCCATAGACTACGCCGCCTTTTAGAAGGCTTATCTTTCCATAAAACTCAATGCCCTGGGGTGTAAATACGTACCAGGGAAGTCCAAACTTTTCTAATGTCTCCCTTGGAAATAATCCCTGATAGGAGATATTATGAATCGTAAAAACGATTTTAGAGTCTAAAAAAAATGGGTCCTCTTTTACATGCCTTCTCCATTTGAGGGAAATTGGGACGAGCGCCGTTTGCCAGTCGTGGCAGTGGATAATATCTGGCTTAAAATCAAGTGCTTTTGCTATCTCAAGTGCGCCCAGAGAGAGAAATCCAAACCTCATGTCGTTATCTTGATAATCACCCTGAGGCGTACTGTATATGTACTCACGGTTAAAAAAATTATCATTCCTGAGTAAATAAACGGTAAGTCCGTTTAAATTAGCCTCCATCACGTTACCTTTAAATGGAAGCCAATCTAGGCAAACTGTGATTTCTTTCCTCAGATTCTTTGCTTTTAGTTTAAGGTTTTTTAGGTTTTCTTTTACTTGGTCATAAAGCGGGATAATTACTCTCACGTCACATCCAAGGTTTTCAAGCTCCTTTGGAAGGGCACCAACAACATCAGCAAGCCCTCCCACTTTAGCAAGCGGCTCCATCTCAGGTGAAACAAAAAGCACCTTCATTAGTTATTCCTCCAATTCTCTTAACTTTTGAATTACCATCTTTGCTCTTTGAGTGATGGTCTTAGGATCATTAAATCTATTGCTTCCTATCAAACTGCTTGAAAGACCGACGGCTGTAGCTCCTGCTTGTAGGAACTCGTTAAAATTCTCCACTGTTACTCCGCCAGTCGTCATAATTTCAATAAAAGGAAGTGTTTCTTTTATTGTTTGTATATACGATGCTCCTCCTACGGCTTTAACAGGAAATATTTTTACCAAGTCAACTCCTAAATTCCATGCTTTTAGGATCTCTGAAGATGTAAGCGCCCCAGTTGCAACTAGAAGTTCCTGGGATTTAGCATACGAGATGATTTCTTTATCGGTGTGAGGAGAGATTATAAACCTTGCGCCTGAACTGACTGCAGTTTTTGCCATATCTATATTGAGCACCGTTCCTGCTCCCACAATAACATCGTCTATTTGGCTTAACTCTTTTATCACTCCATCTGCTCCGGGAAATGAAAATGTAATCTCAATTAATTTAAGACCGCCTTCAATACAAGCGTCTGCAAATCTAATAGCATTTTCAGTATCCTCAGCTCGGATTACAGCAAATACCTTGTTTTTTCTTATAAAATCCATAATGTTCTTCATGAGAACCGAATTACCTTACTCGCACTACCTTTTGTTTTCAAGTTTTATTTGATATGCAAGGAATTTTGAATGCTTTTACTTGGTATGAATGGAGATCAAAGTTGAATCGGCTTGGATCCATGTGGCCGAAATATTGGGGTGGGCATTCAGTTGACACACATGAAAATCCGTTATTACAGTGATGCCTGATGCCATTATTAGATTACCGGAATCTTGTATTGCTTGCTTTACTTGCCGAGGCACATTTTGGCAACATCTTCGCATGTAGCACCAGCCCTTATTGTAATTGATCCTACGTTAAGAAATGGTAGTACGAAGTTGGTTGCCTTTTCCGGGCTATCCGCTTCTAGAACAAGGATAACAGTGTGCTCCGGCTCATATACCCAATCGGCTAAGATCTTAACTCCGTACTTGCTGGCATTAGACTGTGTTACATGGCTAGACAGTTGCCGCACCATTTCAGGGTTTTTGGTTGGGCAACTTTCCGCTGTATGTGTGTGCTGCACAAGATATAAAGGCATGATGTAAACCTCCTTTCCCAAACTAGCCACAACTTTAGGCAAGTATGGACTATATATTATTGTATAACACAGATATATTAAAGTTAAATACAGAAAAAAACTTTATTTATGTTTGTTGCTAATAATACCATTTCCAATATAAAAATGGTTAAAGTTGCGATAGGCGGGGTTTTCCAACCCCGTCAGGGAGAGCGGGACAAGCCTGTCCTGAGTTTACCGAAGGAAATGTCCCGCCTGAGAAGAATATGTTTAACCAGTTAATAACAGAAAATGGTATAACTACTAGAATAGAGGAGTTTCACAATGTCCACTTGGCTATATGACGAACATGGCGTTCCCAGAATGAGGCTTATTTATGACGGTCGAATACTTGATATAGAGGATAATCTTGTAGGATGTGTATCTCTATCTGAGGGTGCGGTTTACACCTCTGATCTAAGGCATGTTGGTTGGTTTAAGAACGGTCTCTTAAGAGATAACGACGGTTGGGTAGTGGCATTCACAAGGGATGCTTCTGACTCTGATATGCCAGGGCTTCCAGACCCTATGATCCCTCCTAATATCCCTGATCCTGTAAGCAATTTAGATTCTCCTAATTTTCCTAAGCCGGCTCTTCCACCTGAGCCATATGCACTTTGGTCGGCAGTGCCACTTGGAAGGTTTTTTGACTAGAAGTGATAAGTTGTATTATTTCATAAAATTATATGCCCTATTGTAGAGGGCAATCGTTTGACTGAGCCTGTAGTGAGCCTGCCCGTCATGAGTTGGTCGAATGGTCAAACTGCTCACGACGAAGTTTTTGTGATTGCCGTTATAGATTATTCATTCTGGGCGAACACGGTTCGATTGGGCTCACCGCGGGCAGGGTTCGCCCCTACAAATGTAGTTCTAGATTTTATGCCACATTTCTATATTGGAATGGTGTTAGATAAAAGAGTGAGTAAATATATGTTCTAACCTCCTTATCCCTAGAATTCTTCCTCAGTACCCACGCATTCTAATGTGTATACAACAGTCGAATCAGGGTTAATGAGTTTAGATACGATCTTCCATTTAAAACCGTTAATTACGTATGTTTTATCATATGAGTCGTATAGCCCTTTTTCATAAAGGGTTTTAATCTCCTTCTCCGTTATATCCCTTTTATCTCCCTCATTCCAGTTAGGAATATCTCCAATTTTCTTCAATTGATCCCTTCTGACTGAACCTTTACTTTAATCTTCTTAAGACCTAGTAACACTATCGGAAGAAGAAAAACTAAAAGGTTGGCTAAGCTCTGGCTTACGTTGGCTTTTTCCCCAATGGAACATCC
>Ga0209751_10000408_pt1 | contig 46384 bp, 46 predicted proteins | sample RifCSP13_1_FD_184019 | JGI IMG/M metagenome (GOLD analysis project Ga0209751, IMG submission 184019) | Soil microbial communities from Rifle, Colorado - Rifle CSP2_sed 13_1 (SPAdes) (version 2) | ecosystem: Environmental > Terrestrial > Deep subsurface > Rock core/Sediment | place: Rifle...
GCAAATTCTCATTATTCCTCCAAGGCTAGTTTGTCCGAAGAACCCGGTAATAGGACAAGCTGCTCAGGGATTTTCGTCGGCCTCATAGGTCGCTAGTACGCTTCGCCATACATTCCAGTCGACGGCAGCCGGCGAAGCTCTTCAAAACCGGGCTGAATTTTTGCTGAATCGGAAGCCAGGGAAGACCGCCGGAACTTCCACCTGATACGCGCGGTATGCATCTCCAAAATGTTTGAGCAGAAGCTGTTCTTCCTGCCGCATCCTTAGCAGCCCGCCAAGAACCACAAGGGCGAGACCCGCGAAGCCGCCGAGGGTCCCTCGCACCAGAGCGATCCCAATCACTGCCAGCAGCAAACCGGTATAAATTGGATGCCGGCTCAAGGCGTATGGACCGGTTCGAATAAGGGCGTGCTCCGCTTTGATCGCAATGGTACTACTCCAGAACCTTCCGAGATGCCTCCGAGCCCAGCCTGCGAAGCCGATACCTAACGCCACGAACACCTTCTTTCAACGCTCTGAAGTCATCCCGCTCCATTTTGCGGTTGGCCACGTAGACGGCGTGCTCGTTCCTCAATGGATTCAGTCGAGTGACTGGAAGAAATGGTTGCGAGAGAGTAGTGCTAAAAGTAATTACCGCTTCCACGTGCGGCCCATGGCATGCGAAGCAGCGCGATCGCAACGTGACCAGAATGGGCGCGGTCTCGGCGGACTGGTTCCGTTACAGTGATGCGAATCCGTAATCGTTTCCCGCTTCCGGCAGATAGATCGGAGCGTGATCCTAAGACAACTAATCCACCCGATGACGGTTTAAGCAATAATAGCCGCCTGCTGAGTTCGTATTCCGCCACCTCTGTTCTTACGAGCGCACCACGCGAGTCTTTGATGAAGCGTCGAAGCTGGACATCATACGTCAATCTGCTCGGCACGACCCTACCACTGCTGTCTAACAATAAATTCTGAGTCACCAGCGCCCCTGCGTCGAGCTTCGAAGCAGGGTCCGGAGCGTTGGGTAGACTATTAAGAAACCCTAATTTATCGGACTGTATTGAGGCAGGCCTGACGAACACTCGTGTGGCGCGTCGATAGTCTGCAGAGTGATCGTGTTCGCGACTGGGACGCCATTGAATTTCCAACCAGCCGCTGACCTGGTCAAAGAATCGGGGCAAAGGACTACTTTTGGCTGCTGCAGCGTAATTATCCGGGAGTTGCTCAATCTCTTTCGAAGTAAGCGCAAGCTTCTTGGTGAATCGAGCGAGAAGAAGCAGGAGCCGGTCGCTTTGTTCTTGAAATTGTAGCCTCGTCTCACTGGAGTAGCGGTAGAGCAGATCATAGGCGGCCCAGATATCACTCTGCATTAGCGCGCGCTCGAGCGGCGGCCGAGCCCTTTTCTCCTCAAGCGCATCAGTTAGAGCCTGATTGAGTTGAGAGTAGATTGGTTCAGATAAAACCCGCGATACCCCTTCTGACGTAAAGAACGCCGGATAGAGCGGCTCGATACCGCGATCTCCTATTTCAACCCGCTCAAACAAACGTGTGCTGAGCGACAATTCATGGGGAAATTGAGTGTACTCAATTTGCGTAAATGGCGCGCCTTCTTTGAACTCGTTTGAGAGACGAGCTCTAAAAGTGCGAGTGAAAAGGCACGCAAAAATACGATTCCAAACATCATTGGGGTCAACCGCATAGATCGCAGGACGCTCCGTCGTTAACGAGAAGTCAGCTTCGGACTCAGAACTGCTCACAGCACTACGAACTGCGGCAGCGCCGGACCAGATGGAAAACAGCGCTTCCACTTTCTTGGCGGGTTGGCTGGCGGCGAGCAACAGGTAGGATAAAGCAAGCAGCCCAAAGGTTATGATTCTGTTCACCATGGGACTTGGCTTACATTCCTCGGATTCGCCAGGGAAGCCACCTGGGCACGGCTTGACAATACTCTTCATACGACTCGCCAAACTTCCTTCTCAATGTTGGCTCTTCGTAAAAAAGAACGAAGAGATAGAACAAGACGAATACTATGACTGCATATCCAAATAATCTCTGTAATGCGAACAACAGTGCCTCACCGAATAGAATCGATAGAACACCAACATACATCGGGTTCCTCACATAGCGATAGAGTCCGTGGACCACAAGTTCTTTCGGCGGATCAATAGGAGCGGGTGTCCCCCTGCCAGCAAAGGTGAAATCCCAAGCGCACCAAAGGTAAATCGAGGCGCCGAAGAGAATCGGGAACAGCCCAAGGAATCGAACGGGTCCGATATTCAAAGGAGGTGGAGCAGATCGGGAAGACAATAACCAGTAGGGTATTAAAACCGTGACAGTGCCCGGAACGACGAAGGTAAAAATTACTGTCTTCAGCAAAATCACTCTTATACCTGCCCGCCATTAAAACAAGGACACCGTTGGGCGTTTAACATCAGAGCTGGACCGCATCGAATTCAGCAAACATCTGGTGCGCCTCCGCCAACCTATCGAGTGGCGTGTACTCACATACCGCCCCGAAGTCCGCCCACAGTGCTTGAACAGCCGGATTGCTGTGGGCTTGGTTAATTGCATCTGCCGAGCGCCACTCAAAAACTTCTATTATAGTGCCATCACCGGCGCGCATGACGTAAGCAGGCCTGTCTGTTACTAATTGTTCAGAATGAAGAACTTGCAGGTGCTTCGCCACCGCAGCTAAAAGCTGCTGCTCCTTACCGGCTTTTGGCGTATAGGCGACAATTACAAACCTACCCATGGATGACCTCCATTATCATTCTGCATCTGCGAGGTGATATCAATCGAGGCAGAGCTTGTTGGGCAGACCGATTAGAGTTCACCTTCTCGATTGTCGAACGCGCTTTTTAGCTGTGTATTTTTTGTTTTCTTGAGCAAAGTACCATTGATGACCCTCTGGATCCTCAGCGCCATAACGACGGTGCCCGTAGAACGTATCAACGGGTTCCTCCAAAATCTTTGCTCCTGCTTTTCGGGCGCGTTCAAAATGCTTGTCCACATTGTCCACGTTGATGTAGAGGCTCTGGGTCGCTTGTCGCAGTCGTTTCGGGTTTCTGTATTTTGGGGCCGGGGCATCCCATCATGATGAGGTCGTCGCGGAATTTCATCGCCGCGTGAATTAGCTTACCGTCGTTTCCAGACATTGCCCGCCCGTACCTTCTAAAATCAAACGCCTTAGAAAGAAACTTCAGCGCGCCGCCAACGTCTTCGTATAAGAGGTACGGGGTTATAGCCATCTTAGTTGTCTCCTCTTTGTCTTTGGGCCGTGATCTCCCGTCACGTTATCCTTCTCACCGAATTGGCTGCCGATCGCTCCACAGAAGTCAACGAGTCAAAGTGTCGTTACTTCAATCGATGGATGATACATAGTCGCGTGGCAATCCGATACTGCTGTCAATCCTGCAAACAAAGTGCGAAAGTCTGAGAGAGTTTTCATCTTAAGCAGACACGACTGTCAGCCTAAAGCGTTCCAATTTGGGAGGCCGCATAACGCTGCTGTTTACCGGCGGCGAGCGCAACCATTCAAGTAGCTACGTAACCGCCTTTGTTTGAAGCATGCTATCGAGCCGTCAGGCGCCCAATCACCGCTGCGTTCACAGGCTTCCTTAAGCTCGCGGCTTTCCGATAATGATGCTCAGCGGTGAAGGCGTGGGAATGATCTGCTCGAGTTCAAAACCGGCCTGATCGTGCAACTCGCCGAATTCGGCAGCCGTGCGCTCGCGCCCGCCTGCCATCACGAGCATATTCATGTCCATCCACTTACCCATGTCGAACTCGGCCGTTTCGGGGATTACCGACTCCACCAGCAACACTCGCGCATCGGGCTTAGCCGCCTTTCTCACGCTCTCTAGGATGGCGATCGCTTTGTCGTCAGCCCAGTCGTGAACGATCCACCTCAGCAGATAGGCATCGGCTGGCATCGGGATCTCCGCAAAGAAGTCACCGCCGACGCGTTCCATGCGGGTATGTTGCGGCGCTTCCGCGATTACCTGCGGCTGGTCGAAAAGAATCCCTCGGCAGGACGGGTGCGCGTCGAGAATGCTCAATAACTGAGCTCCGATCCCGCCCCCGATGTCTGCGATCACCGGGAATTGGCTCCAGTCGTAGGAGGCGGTTACGGCCGGAGTCATGGAGGCGCTCAAGTCCCGCATCGCTTCGTTGAAGATCGTGCTCTGTTGCGGATCAGTTTGCAGGTACTTCCACACGGGATAACCGCGTAACTGATCAAAGCCTGGGCGCCCGTTTTGCAAAGCCTGCATTAGCCCTCGCCACCCGTCGAAGACCGGAGCATCCGGACAGAGCGCAATCCGAATCCAACCCCATTGCGAGCCTGGTGCGTGTCGGCGCAGGCACTCGCTCGTCGGCGTGTTGGCGAATACTCGTGGCGATAACTGCGTGAAGATCCCCGTGCTTTCCAGCGCTCTTAGCATCCGAAAGAGGCTAGGCGCATGAGTCCTAGTTCGCTCCGCGAGGACATCGACGTGCAGCGGGCCGTCGACCAACAGGTCGGCCAGTTCCAGTTGAGCCGCCGCACCCACCGAACAGCCCTGCCAGTAGTTGTTGACGATCCCCAGGATCTGCTCTTGGGGCGTTGGCGCGCTCATTCGCGTTGCTTGGTCCGGCATAGCTTATACCTCCTAGCTTAGCTAGAGACCATCTTCCTGATAGGATTGTGTTTTACCTCGCGCCGACGGTCGACCGGTTCCTCCGATTCGGTCGGCCCAACGTTGCGCTAATGCAGCCCCTCAATGGGCTGTCCGTGTGTGAACTCCACCAGGTGACCATCCGGGTCGCGTAGCATTGTGAAATACCCTACGCTGCCGCCCGCCTCTGTGGGTGGCTCGACAAGTATCCCCAGCTGTCTCCCTCTTTCGGCAATCTGATCAACCTGCTTTCTCATGTCACATTGGAACCCAAGGTGATCCAGGCGTGAAGTGACTTCTCCCTGCCCGATGACGAGCACGAACGTAGGGTTCTTCCCCGGCGGGGTATCCGGCCCGAGCCAAACTGTCCCCCCTCCTTCCCGACGGCGATCCCTCAGCACTGAGAGACCACAGAAGGAGGTGTAAAAGCTAATCGAGCGCTCGATGTTGCTTACTGTTATGGTGACATGGGTCCAGCGAGTCGCCATTATGATCTCTCCGCTATCGCATTCACTTTACGCCAACCGATCTGTCTATTAATTGGCGGTAGCGCCTAACCTGCTGTTCACCGCCGGCGACCGAACACCACACAAGCTGCGAGGTAACAGGATTCTTTGAGAAGGATGCTATCGCGCCGTCAGCTGCAAGGCGTTAGGCGGCGTTCTCCGAGAGAAATCATCCACGTCATAAGCTGTCTGGTAGCTACTGCTTGTTGCCCCCTCTTTTGGCTAATGCCTTCCGGATGGCATCTGCGGTTATATCCGCCCTGTATTCTACTAACTTCTTCCCTTTCTCGATTGTCTTGGCTGGCGGGTTCATGTCGAAACCATTCACGCTATACTTTCCCGCGGCGATTCTTTGCTCGGTGCGAATCAGCTTGGGATCGACCGTCGCCATTATCGCCTCATAGTGGTAGTCGCTATGGATGCCCGCACGACTGGCCGACTTGACATCCGGCATTTGGCGCACACCTATCGTCTTTAGATAGTCAAAACTCCAGATGTCGTGTTCGTAATACTCCGGGATGTAGTGAACGACGGTCTTTGTCCCGCCCCACTTCTTATTCAGAGACTCGGCGACTTCTTTCATGCCCTGCTGGTTGCCGCCGCTGTCACCGATCAGGATGATGTCTTTGAAGCCGTGTTGTCTAAGACTACTGCAAATGTCGGTGAGCAGCAGTCTAAAGGTTTCTTCTCTGAGGCTAATGGTGCCGGGGTAGTTCATGTGGTCTGTAGGTGGTTCAATATTCCCCTCGGGTACAAATTTAACGATAGGAGCCACGAGCGCATTGCCGAGTTTCCTCGCGATGGCCTCGGTGGTTGCTTGAAGAACATAGTTGTGTTTACCGGTAGCGACGTAGGGGCCATTTTGCTCAATACCGCCGGTTCCCACGATAGCAGTTGTTTTCCCGGCCTTAATTGCGTCTCTTACCTCCATCCAGGTGAGTTCTTCAATGAAAACGCTGTCCACAGCGGTAATAGGTCTTGGAGCATCTATCTCCTGGGCCATACCCCAGCGGACAACTGCTATAGAGAGCAGCACGAGCAACGTAAGTGTCAGCCGCTTCCTTGTATTCATCCAAGTTTCTCCTATTCCGGTATTAATTCATCTGCTTTTGAGCCGCCCGTTGTTTGCCCTTAGCCTCACCTTGCGTCCCCTTTGCCACCAAGTAGTGAAGCCGCACGACCCCGTCTGAAAAATGCTTGCAGTAGCGGAGACTCAGCTGAATTTCTCGCCGCCTTGGCCCCAAGAGTGAAATGCCCTCCCCAATGAGCGTTGGCATTACATGAATGATGAACTCGTCGATCTGGTCTTGGTCGACGAATGCCCCGATCAGTGCAGCACCGCCCATCATCCAGATGTTCTTGCCCCGCTGAGCCCGGAGATGTTTCGCGAACGCCGCTGGCTCTTCACTGACGAACTCCACTCCAGGTGCCCTGACCAGGCCAGTCACATTTCGGGAAAAGACGTAGTGTTTGGGCTGTGCCTCGAATCGGGCTGGGTGCTGAAGGCCGAACTCATATGTCTTTCGCCCAAGCACGATCGAATCGATAGATCGGCGGAATGCCCCCATCCCGTAGTCACCAGCCGTCTGTGGACGATTCAGCCAATCAACGCTGCCGTCGGGGCGAGCAATGAAGCCGTCAGCACTTGTGGCGATGTACACAGCAATCTTTCGCATGTTTACTCTATAGGCGGTCTAACGTTGCGCTTCAGCTGCGGCGCGCGAGCAGCATTCAAGCAGGAGGGAAGAGATTACTTGAGAAGCACGCTATCGCGCCGTCAGCTGCAAGCGTTTGTTTCCTTAATTTGTTAGCCAGCGGATTGGCGAAACATGTATTCACAGCCAAGAGCCTGGCAGAATTTATTCAATGCTGCCTCATCAATTGCTTTTGTCACATAGATCGGATCGGATGGCAAATCATGCCACGAGAGGATTATCCTTTTACCATCATACACACGCAGGTTACTGCATACTTCAGGCTCAGCGTGGACTTCGGTTAGATCTGCAAGGCCACGTAGATTTCTTGACGTAATTGGCATGAAAAACACTTTCTCTCGCATCTTCAGAAACCCTTCGTCAGTTTCGTTCTTGATAGCGCTAGGTCGCGCCTCCAGGTAGCCTTCGACATCGGTGGCATTCGCTCCCTCAAGGCACAACACTGATCCTGCAGGCGCGAAGGAAAGGAGTTCGCTGATGAACCTCGTCAAATCAGGAGGAGACATTTCCCAACACGGAGGATCGATCCATGGCTGAAGTTCTCTATCCGCGGGCATTGGATTAAGTTAACCGTAAACCGGAGCCGCCGAACCATGTAATTAGGTTACGTAAAACTCGTGTTGCAACACGAGAGATACCACATATAATACCGACTTAGTTAGCGAATTCTCTAGATATTCCTCAACATCTTGAATGCTACATTAGCTCCGGCCTGGCGTTATCAAAATCTGGAGTCTAAAGTCTAGAGTCTGGAGTCTAGAGCCTGGCAATACGTTTTCTCAAAGCTCCAGTCTCAGACTCCAGAACCTAAGCTGCACTCTAGACTCCAGACTCCTTACTCATAGCTGAGCGCCTCTACCGCGTCCAACGCGAGACTGCCAGTAGCCAGGATGCCGGCCATGATGCGCGATCGCGATCACCAGAATCGCATCCGCTTCCACAGAATAAATAATGCTGAAAGGAAAACGGCGCAACAGCATTCTTCGCAGACCTGATGCCACGTGCTCCAAAGACTTGGGATACTCACGTAGCCTATCGATAACCTGCTGAACATCAGCAAGGAAATCCTTCCCTAGTCCAGAGGTCGCGGCCTCGTAGAAGAGGGACGCCTCGCTCATTTCTTCTTCGGCAGGGGAGAGGAACCGATAGCCAATCATTTGAGGCGGTCGCGCGCTCTCGACATGACCTCATCGCCTGGAAGGGATTCGAGATCCCCTTCGAGGTAGGCTTGATAGCGACGCTGAGATTCAGCAATCCACAATTGCTCAACCTCACTATCTGCGGCAGGATCAAGTTCCTCGATTAGAATGCGTGCCAGCATGGCCTTCTCTTGCGGAGTAAGCATCTTGGCCTGTTTTTGCAACTCGTCAAAGAGTGCGCTCATACTCTGACATTATAGCCAGCAACGAGGTTGACCGCTAACTTTGAAGTAGACGTCGTAAAGTGCGCTGGCGTATTGCGTATTTTACGACTTATGATTACGACCAAGGCAGCACAAACGCCCTCTCCGCGGGAGGTTCCTAAGTCAACTCGCTGCTTAGGCGTCCTAGAAAGGCATTCCACCATGCCAAAGCTCCTCGACCAGGTTCGTGACTCGATGAGGGTCCGACACTACAGCCGCCGAACCGAAGATGCCTATATCCGCTGGATCAAGGAATTTATTGTTTTCCACGGTAAACGCCATCCTTCGGAACTGGGTGAGCAGGAGGTCACCGAGTTCCTCTCGCATCTAGCAGTTAAAAGAAAAGTTTCGGCATCGACTCAAACTCAAGCCCTAAGCGCCCTTCTTTTTCTGTACCCCGTTACCCTGAAACACCCACTGGAGTGGCTGAATGATATAGAGCGCGCAAAAAGGCCGGCAAGGTTGCCAACTGTCTTCACCCGAGAGGAAGTTCGGGCCATTCTCGCCCACCTCGATGGTTCAGTCTGGCTGATGGCAAGCCTTCTTTATGGCTCGGGACTGAGACTGTTGGAATGCCTTAGACTTCGAGTCAAAGATATCGACTTCAGCTATGGCCAGATTACCGTACGCGCGGCAAGGGAGCCAGGGATCGCATTACCATGTTGCCGGAATCGGTTAAGGGCCCAATGCAAAGATATCTGGCTAGAGTTAAAGCGCTTCACGAACATGATTTGAAGGAAGGGTTTGGGGAAGTTCATCTGCCTTACAGCTTGGCAAAAAAGTACCGAAATGCCGGGCGTGAATGGGGTTGGCAGTACGTTTTTCCTTCGCAAAAGCGATCAGTCGATCCGCAAACTGGTGTGGTCCGGAGACACCACGCGGATGAACGCGTGTTGCAAAGAGCAGTTAAACAGGCGCTTCGAGCTGCTGGAATCACAAAACCCGGAAGCTGCCACACGTTTCGCCATAGCTTCGCAACCCATCTGCTTGAATCAAACTACGATATTCGTACGGTCCAGGAGTTGTTGGGTCACAAGGACGTTCGAACCACGATCTATACCCATGTCCTGAATCGTGGCGGGCGGGGTGTGAAGAGTCCGCTAGATCAAAATTAGAAGTATAGATCCCACAAAGAAAGTCGAACCCTGAAGAGGTTCGAAGGAAGCGCGAACACCTCCAGCCTTCGCCTCCAACATCTAATTGACATCTCTACCCCAGGGCGCTGCTCTGGGCTGCAATTTGCCAACACCTTCGGTGTAAGAGTTCGGCGAACCACGCACGCGACAGACGGATCGAAAGTCGGGAGTCTAGAGTCTGGAGTCTTGAGTCTGAAGTCCAGCAACGCACTTCCTTCGGACCCCAGACTGTAGACTCCAGACTCTAGACTCTCTAGACTGTTTACTCGTAGCTAAGCGCCTCTACTGCGTCCTGGCGGGCGGCGCGAAGAGCCGGATAGAGCGCGCCAATGCTGCCACCCAACAACCCCACGAGAAGAGAGATGACGATCCAACGAGGCTCGAGTTCTATCGTCAAACTCGTTACTCGCACCACCGCAAAACGCGCAGCCAATGTCAATAGCACACCCACTACAACCCCCAGGAAGCTTACCAGGATGGCTTCCTGCTCAATTACCCAGGCAATCGCCAATTTTGACATACCCAGGGATTTGAGAATTCCAATCTGTCGCGTGCGCTCGGTCACCGTCGTATACATCGCCAGCAGAATAACCAGCATGCTGATTGACGCCGCCACACCAACTACAACCTTGATGAAGACATTCAACGCCGGTACTCCCGACGCATACAGCTCCGGCAAATCCCTCGTGAAGACAATCTGATCATCGGGGAAACGTTCTCTAATCCGCGCTGCAACCTCGTCTGGATTGGCCGGATCTGTACACGCAACCAGAATTGCTGACGCGCGGCCATCGGCGCCTTCCTGGTCCTGCATTGTAGCCAAAGGTATCTTGATGCGACCTCCACCCACAGGTTCATATATGCCAACAATCTTGAAAGGCCGTTCGAAAAGTTTGACTGTTGAACCAATCGTAGCCTGCCGCTGTTGCTGCCACACGGGATCGACGATGGCTTCATCACCCCCCATCAGTTTTCTGCCCTCGCGAATCGTAATACCCGCCAACTTTGCGTAATCCTCAAATTCGATGCCATCGATCAGTCGAGTGCCAAATCCGCGATCGCTGCTGTCCAAGACCTGACCAAGCGGCGTGGCTGCGCGAACTCCTTCGATACCGGCCAACTCCGCCGCGCGCGAGGTGGGTAGAACAAACGGTGACGAGCCTCCAAAACCCATGGAGCCCGACGCGCGCACCATGATTTGCGCGCCAATGTTTGACTCGCGCCGCCCTCGTTCACGCAGAACACCGTGAGCCAGACCAACGGTAAAGATAATCAAGAGGACCCCTATCGCTGTGCCTAAAATACTTACGGCAGTGCGCGCGGGGCGATGAGACACGTTGGAAAGTACTAGATTGTCCATGATTTTTTGCAGGCGAGAGTTCCGCTCAAGAATTCTGCTCCAGGCCTGAGGCACTGTTCGCCAGGTCAGTACCAGTAGCCCAATGGAGGTCCAGAACACAATGGCCGCTTTTCTTACCAAAGCAAGCGCCACGCCGGCAGCGGCCGCAAAGCCCAGCGTTTGCAGAATCACCTCCGTGCCGCCCTCATAAACCCCTATGGTTCCCGGCACGAAGGCGAAGGTGAAGTTAATTACCTTGGTTAGCGACTCGATAATGTAGGCCTGGGCCACGCCGGGAGAGAAGCCCAGAAAGCGCAACGTTATGAATACTTCCACTACACTCGATGCATGGGCCAGAAGATCACATCCAATCATCCCGAAAAATACTCCCGGATGATGCTTGTAAAAATCGTAAACCTTGGTTTCGATGTGGTGTATGTGATGGCGGCGTTTAAGAATCACCTTTGGACTCAAGCGCAGCTCGGCAAGTCGATCGAGAACCCAGCTTACCAGCATGATCCGGCGCTTCGCCGCGAGTGCGGCGGCAGCAATTCCCAGGGCCGCAATCGCAGCGATCGCTATTAATAGATAATAGACGGGTGGTGGCAACGGATAGCTGAGCAGCATCACGCAGGCACCGCTCATGATGAAGAACACTACTGAGAAGTTATAGAGCAGGTTATCGACGACCAGTGCCGGGACACCATAAGTCAACGGAATCTTGCGGCGCAGTAGCGCGACTTTGGTAGCCTCGCCGAGTAACGGACCAGTAAAGGTCAAGAAACTGATCGCCTCGCCACCAAGACGGGCAGCAAAGGCTTGCCGGAAGTTGATGCGCCTGTGTTCGGCAGGTACTGCGGCGCGCATGGCGATGGTGCGAAAAAAATGGCGGTTGCCGGCGAGGGCCAACACAATGAAGAAGCCAAAGCCGACCCGCAGCAGGGCGTCGAAGATCGGCTGGATGCCAACGCGGTTTATTACGTAAACGAGCAGGGAGAGACCGAGCAGGAAAGCGAGAGCTTGAACCCAGATAAAAGAACGGCGCGAACGATTTGGGGCGGAAGCGTCTGACTCATCGATGAGCTCAGTTATCTCATCGTCCTGCCAGCCGCTGGACAACTGTTCTTCCGAGATGGTCAAGGAGTCGGGCCTGCTCCCGTCACCGCAATTTTTGGGCTCTCATGCTTTCGAGGCAAAATCTCTGAGATGAGCCGCCCCGGAAACGCACGAAAACCCCGCTCCCATAAGATCTGAGTGGGACTGCTATCATCGCGTAAAAGTCCGCTTAACGCCAGCACTGTAGGTACGAAGCTCAAACTGTCGTAAGGTTCTTCAATAGCCATAGCGCGAGGAAATATTTGTCTTGTTCCCGAGAGAAAGATCCTACGTCGTGAGCGTCTTCGAGGGTTACGGCGCATCTTTACTCAACATCCTTTGTTGGAGTGAATCCAAGCTGCTAGTTTGCCGCTGGCTGCAAGCTAACAACCTGCATTATCGTTACTGCTGCTGCGATTGTGCGGCGGTGAGAATTTCGCAAAGTCGAAATAATCAGGACCTCGCACATAAGCAATGACCTGCCTGAGCAAGGCCCGTGCCGCCGGTACCCCCCATCGATAATAGCGTTCAATTGCCAGGCCTTAGGACCATTGTTGTCCGACCAGAAAGGCACCGTTTCGATGCCGTAATGCCGCCTAGGATGCGGCCGGACTGCAGGTAGTTTGCCCGGGCGAAATAAAGTGGCCGGTCCAGGGCCCAAGCTGCAGTGAAATAATTTAGTGGCTTGGAAAGAGGGAACTAAAGCAGAATTTCCGAGGCGGACGGAGCTTACTTTGTGGTGGCAGCATGAGACGCTTGCTGTGAGGTTTCAGTTTCTTTTCCTTCCTTAGCCGCAGGCGATTCCCAGCCAGTACGCTCGAGGAGGGTGATGCCGTACTTGATTGGAACAGCAAAGTTGGAAGCCTGGTTCTCAGTAAAAACAGCGAAGTTCACCCCGATAACTCGACCCGATGGACCAAATAACGGGGCACCGGATCCCCCTTCAGCCGTCCGCGCATCGTACGCAATACGGCGAACGTCGAGATCAGTAATGCTACCTTGGGTTGTGAGGGGTTGGATGCGCCGGGTTTCGGCAAGAAATCCGAGCAACGCATCCAGAGATCCGTACCGCTGTTGGATGCCGCGCGACTCCGCATCATCCAGAAGCGCCAGTAAACGATCGGGACCGGAGGGATAGCCCATCATGACCACTGTCTTACCCACAGCTACTGCATCAGGCTCGGTCTCCAGTGGCAGGAGCGGAATATCACCCGGAATGTCAGGAATATCTAGGAGACAAACGGCCAGATCATCGCGGGCCGCTGCCACCTTGAACTTCAAGGGAATTGGTTGCAGGCGGTCGGGGAAGTAGGCGGTAAGCTTCTTCAATCGTGGCTGACCACTCACACTGCTGCTCAAACTCTGCGCGCGATCGTCGGCAAGCCAGGGTTGTGCGATGTGGCGGTTGGTTACCACAAACCCGTCACCCACATAAAAGCCTGTGCCCACGAATTCGTATTCCGCAATAGCCGCACGCCCTTCTGGCGTGAGCATTTGAGGTTCACCACTCTGAACATTACCGCCGCCCTCATTCATAGATGTTTCAGGATATCGGAGCGGCCGGCCCGTACCTGATTCCACAAAATAGAATGAGCCCGCAATCAGACAGACGCCGCTGCCGTACTCGCTGCGAAGCTTGACGGCCAGCGATAGACTATCGCGAATCTCTTTGTTCGAGCGACTGAGGTCGTTGAGTGTGGCATTGATCTTGTCAGCCTGCGCTTTCGCCAGTGCCGTTTGCGCATTTTGCTCGTCAATCAAGCGGCGCGTGCGCTGCATCTCCTTGTACATCGCGAAGCCTATATAAAGAATGCCTCCCACCAGAGCAAGTGCAATAGCCAGAGTTACTATCTTTGTACTGGGATTGATCTCCTTTACTAGCTCACGCGTAAATTCGCGCAGGAAAACCTTGGCGTCATCGCGCCGCGTGGTCGCGGCCGATTCAATTGCGGCATGTTCAATAAACGGCGCGACATGAGTTTCGTGAGACGGAGAAATCACTGCGGGCAGTGAGCGAATAGGAAAGAACTGCAGCGCCAGGGGCGAGTTTGGAATGCGAACCTCGTCACCATCTTGAATCTCGGCGTCGCTTTCCAGTGGCTTCCCATTGTGAGTCAATTCCAGTGATGAGTCGAACGCCCTTACCCGGTAAAAACCGTTGGTTCGCAGGAGCTCAAGAACTACTCCATCCGTTTTCGATCGCTTGGGTAGGTCTGACATGCGCAGACGTAGGTCGCAATCCTCGCAATTGCCAATGCGTATGTGCTCGTCAGTGAGTACCTGGGTGTGCTTGTCTGCGCCCGAAGAGATGTGGATTACGAGGCCGGTTGCCATAGTTGGGAAGAGCGCCTACTCCTTACAGTAATGGGCGCCCGCATCAGACCGCTCAAATGCTGGTTTGCGGTCATCTGAGCGGTCGCCCTTAGTAGGCTCTATTCTACAATGTATTTTGAAGGCGGGCAAAAGAGAGGAGGGAGTTGCGGATTGCGGAAGGCGGATTGGGGAAAGTGGATTCGGGATTGCGGATTGGGGATTGGGGATTGCGGATTGGGAGTTTGGGATCGCGAATCTCCGATTTCTAATTCCAGTTAGCAATCCGCAATCCCCAATCCGCAATCCGCAATCCGCAATCCATCAGGCGTTCTCTGCAAACCGGCTTTCTTGGGGTTTCCAGCGTAGCACCGGCTTTCGCGCCGCCGCCGCCTCGTCGAGCCTGCCGATGCGCGTCGAGTGAGGAGCGTTGAGCACCAGCCCCGGATCTTCTACCGATTCGCGCGCGATCGAGCGCATCGCGGAGATGAATTGATCCAGCTCCTGATGCCCAACTGACTCTGTAGGTTCAATCAACATGGCTCCCTGGATGATCAGGGGAAAATAGATGGTCATGGGGTGAAACCCATAATCGATGAGTCGCTTGGCAATATCGAGTGTATGAACCCCTTTGCGTGATTGTCTCTTGTCGGTAAATACCACTTCATGCATCGGCGGCGCCTCAAAGGGCCGCTCGTAATCGGGCGCGAGACCAAAGGCAATATAGCGTGCATTCAGAACTGCAGCCTCGGTAGCTTCCCGCAGACCATCGGGACCGTGCGTATCGATATATGCCAGCGCACGCAACATCATGCCGTAATTGCCGAAAAAGGCCCGGACCCTACCGATCGACTGCGGCTGGTTGAAATCGAGATGGTAGGACACTCTCTCCGCGCCGGCTCGTTCGCCAGAGGGCGAGGGCGACTCAGCGCTTTGTACGATTCTGGGGACCGGCAAAAACGGTTCGAGTTTCCTGGTACAGCAGCAGGGACCGCAGCCTGGCCCACCCCCACCATGAGGTGTGGAGAACGTCTTGTGTAAGTTGAGGTGGATGACGTCCACACCCATGTCGCCAGGACGCGCGATTCCTACCAGGGCGTTCATGTTGGCCCCGTCCATGTAGACCAGGCCGCCCTGATCGTGAACTATCCGGCAGATCTCTCTGATATTAGTCTCAAACAGCCCGAGCGTGTTCGGGTTTGTCAGCATGAAACCGGCGACATCACCCTCAGCACAAAGTGTGCGCAAATGTTCCAGGTCCGTGAGACCATTCGATGATGAGCGAATCGTTTTGACTGAGAAGCCGGAAAGATGCGCTGAAGCCGGATTGGTCCCATGAGCGGAGTCGGGAATGAGCATCGTACGCCGTTTGGCTGAGGCCTCTCTTCCATCACGAGAATCAATGTAAGCGCGAATCATCATTACGCCGGTCATCTCACCATGAGCTCCAGCCGCCGGCTGCAAAGAAACGCCCGGTAAGCCGGTGATTTCAGCCAGGTGTTGTTGGAGTTCGTAGATCACCTGGAGCGCCCCCTGAGCTTGCTGCTCTCCCACCAGCGGGTGCAGGTTCGCGAAACCCGGAATTCGCGCCACGCGCTCATTAAGCCGCGAGTTATATTTCATGGTACACGAGCCGAGCGGATACATACCGAGATCGATCGAATAGTTCCAGGTAGACATGCGGATGAAGTGTCGAATGACATCGACTTCACTTACCTCCGGCATGCCTTCGAGACCATCAGTCCGCTGAAACTCCAGAGGAATGATCTGCTCCAGCGGCGTCTCGTCGACGTCAAGGGGAGGCAGACGATAACCGACGCGTCCGCCCTGCGATCGTTCAAAAATCAGTGCCTCATTATGGCTGATGTGAGAAGAGACCTTTGTAATCCCAGATTTCATAAGAATTTCATAACCGGCTAACGACTGCGCGCCTGAACCGCAAGGCCCTCAACAAGAGCATCAATCTCGGAGCGTGAATTGAGTTCTGTCACGCAAACCAGAAAATCATTGGCCCGCTCGGGAAAGTAGCGTGCTAGTGCGAGACCGCCATCTATTCTGTGTTCGGCGGCAAGTCGAGCCAATAGATCGCCGGCCGCCGTGGGAGCGCGCACGACAAATTCATTGAAGCATGGCGCCGAGAAGGCAAGTGAGAATCCCGGCAGGCGGGCTATTTGCCGTGCGGCGTAAGCTGCTTTCTGCGCACACTGTCGGGCTGTCTCCTGCAAGCCGCGACGCCCCATTGTTTCCAGGTAAACGGTGGCGGCGAGCGCAATCAAACCTTCATTGGTACAGATGTTGGAGGTGGCCTTCTCCCGACGGATGTGCTGTTCGCGTGTTGCAAGTGTCAGTACAAAACCACGTCGGCCCTGGTTGTCGTAAGCTTCACCGACCAGGCGGCCGGGAATCTGACGGGCATGTTTTTCGCGAGTCGCGAACAGACCGACATATGGTCCCCCGAAGGAGAGCGGTACGCCAAACGACTGGCCCTCAGCGATGACAATATCAGCTTCACAAGCCCCCGGCGATTTAAGCAACCCGAATGAAATTGCTTCCGTAACCGCAACTATTAGCAGCGCGCCGGCGGCGTGAGCCTTGTGGGCAAGGTTCTGAACATTTTCGACACAGCCAAAGAAATTTGGCGACTGGACCACGATCGCGGCCGTTTTGTTATCAAGCGCTTCGTCGATCTCGTGGGAGGCTTGTCCGTTCTCTGGATCAAAAGCGGTATGGATAAATTCAATACCAGAGTGCTGAACATAAGTGCTGACCACTTCCAGATATTCAGGATGGATAGCGCCGCAGGCAATCACTTTCGAACGCCTGGTTACACGTTCGGCCATTAATACTGCCTCGGCAAGCGCGGTCGAGCCGTCATACATGGAAGCATTTGCTACTTCCATTCCGGTCAACTGGCACGCGAGAGTTTGAAACTCAAAAATTGTTTGCAGAGTACCCTGCGAGATCTCCGGCTGGTAAGGCGTGTAGGCGGTAAAGAACTCGGAGCGTGAAATGATGTGGTCAACTATCGTGGGGATGTAATGCGAATAAGCTCCGGCGCCAAGGAAACTGGCGTTTCGAGCGCCCTCATTCCGCTGGGCCAGCCGTTCAAATTCGGCTATCAACTCAATTTCAGATAGCGCTGCCGGCGTGTTAAGTTCGTGTGTGAGGCGTAAGTCTTCAGGAATGGATTCGAATAGTTGCGCCGCGGAGTCCAGACCAATCTGATGAAGCATTGCGTCCCGCTCTGCGGGGGAGTTTGGAATGTAGCGCAAGTTTACTCGGTCTCAGCTTTCGTAAAGTCTTCATATTCGGCGGCCGTTAAGAGGCTGTCGACCTCACCCGGATTAGACATCCTGACGCGTATCATCCAGCCCGCACCATAAGGATCTGCGTTTACCTTTTCCGGCTCGTCGCCCAACGTCTCATTTACCGCAACGACCTCGCCTGCGACAGGCGTGAACATCTCTGAAACCGCCTTCACTGACTCGACAGATCCAAATGATTCGTTCGCTGCAAACTGGTCGCCGGTCTTTGGCAATTCGACATAGACAACGTCACCGAGCGAATTCTGCGCGTAGTCGGTGATTCCGATAATGGCCTCATTGCTTTCCACTCGGACCCATTCATGGTCTTTGCTGTAATGTAAATCTTCCGGAACGTTCGCCATGGTTCCTCCAACTGTCTATTAAATTATCAACTTCAATTGGTCTCAGAGATCTCCCTTAGCACCTGAGGCAAAGGTTGATCAACAAGAAATGTTTGTTAAGACCGCGCACGCTTATAAAATGGCGTTTTGACGATCTGTGCATCCACTAGCCGGCCACGCACGTCAATTTGAATTTTGCGCCCTTCATTCGCAAACTCAACTGGAACGTAGCCTAGCCCGATATTTTTTTTCAGAAAAGGAGCAGGACTGCCAGAAGTCACTCGACCCACGCGTTCGCCATTGACAACCAACTCCTGACCATCCCGTGCAATGCCACGTTCGGTAATTTCAAATCCCACCAGACGTCGCTTCACTCCTGTCCGCTTCTGCTCTTCCAAAGCGTCGCGACCAATAAAGTCGCCTTTGTCCAGCTTGCAAATCCAGCCAAGGTTGGCTTCAAGCAACGTAGTGGTTTCATCAATTTCATGGCCGTAGAGCGCCATTGCGGCTTCCAAGCGCAAGGTGTTTCGGGCCGCCAACCCGCATGGCAAAACACCAGTTGGGCTACCATAGTTTCCCGCATCGAGAATCTTATTCCACAAGCGGTCTGCTTTGTCCGCATCAGCATAAACCTCGAAGCCGTCTTCACCAGTGTAGCCTGTGCGAGAGATCAGCGCCGCTATACCGTCCACGGCGTCTTCGGTGAAGTGGTAGTACCTGAGATCACGTAATGAAACCCGGGTCAGTGGCTGAAGAATAGATACTGCTTCAGGTCCTTGCAGGGCGAGTTGGCAATAACCCAAGCTGGCGTTCCGAAGCTGAACGTCTCGCTTATCAGCCTGGGAATCGATCCAATGCCAATCTTTCTCCGTGGTCGCACCGTTCACGACGAGCAACAGGTGGTCTATCGCCAGTCGGTAGACGAGCAGGTCGTCAACGACTGTGCCCGCGTGGGTCGTGAGTGCGGAGTATTGCGCCTGGCCGTCAACCAGTTTTGACGCATCGTTTGATGTTATGAAATTGACAAAAGGGATGGCGTCGCGGCCGCGCACGTCAATCTCACCCATGTGCGATACGTCGAAGAGACCCGCGTGAGTTCTAGTTCGCAGATGCTCTTCGATAGTGCCCGCTGGATATTGCACCGGCATGTCCCAACCCCCAAAATCGACCATACGAGCGCCCAGACGTCGGTGCGTCTCGTTTAGGGGTGTGCGAAGCAGGTGGGGAGCAGGTGCAGTCATGACCGGAGCAAGCAAGCATCCCAAACGCAAAGAATTTAGGTTAATGCAGGGTGAACCCGAAACCTAACACGCGACGTGCAACGCGTCAAGCAGCGTCCAAGATGGCTATTGCTCTATTGCGGGCATTCGCCATTATCACGCGTCGGCGTCGGACCAAATCGTAACTGGTATTCTGCCGAAGTGATAAAAGAGCAGACCATGGCATGCTGAATGTTCTGATCCCGAGTCGGGAAGCGATTAAGCTGCGTCTCCAGCCAGAAGTTCAAGCCGTTCGCATCGCCATCGCGCCGGAGATAACCGAAATACTCAGTTGTGACAAATACGAGGTTGTATTCCGCATCAATGAACGGGCGATTGTCGACGGCCGGCCCAACACCCGACGGCACGCAGGGCGCCGGGTTGCCGCCGCAGCCATTCCAGTAATCATTTGCCAGATGAAACATCACCAGGCCACGACCACCCTGGGCGTAAAGAGTGTTCAGTGTGGCGATCTGCGAAGTCAGGTCGACGCCCCTTGAGCTACTAATTGAAGTGACGAGTGCATTCACAAAATCTGATCCGCTCAGACTGGGCTGGTACCTGCTTAAGAACTCGGGTCGCTGCACAAAATCGTTGGCGAGCGCCAACTGCGACTGCGCAAGACCCGGCCCTCCGACAACTTGGGCACGATCCTGTCTGAATACGGCATAACTCGGGAATCTTAGGTGGAAGTTTGCCGGTGGGTAGAACGGGGCAGAGGGATTGCCCTGATCGGGATTCGGAAGTGGCTGGGTGTTGCCGTAGGCCGCGCGGTAGAGCCGTAGAACGTAAGACCCGGTTTGTTGAAACTCCGGCTCAAAGAAAAAGGCGTCAGAAACGGCCGTCCGGCGATTGCGAAGACAGACCACATCTGAGTTGCACTGAAGAATCTGATCGGTCCAGAAAGCAAAACCGCCGGCGTCGGGCGCACGACTCAAAAAGTCATAGTATTGCTGTGTTACAAAGGATGTTGCCTCTTCAATTGGATTCCAAAGAAGTTGTCCACGAATCTCACCATTGGTAAAGGACGTGCTGTGAACGTCCAAATAGTGGAGGCCTGCCCTTAGTTCGGTGACACGCTGCGCTGACGGAACAATCTGAAAATTGATTACAGGGGTACCGAGTGGCAACTGAAAAATACTGAGCGCATTGGTCCCTGCCGCTGCCGGACCATGTACATGAGCGGATGTTTCGGTACCTGTTAGTCCGGAGAAGCTCAAGGACACGCTGGCTGTAGAATCGTTGGCGCTGAGTTTCAGAACCCCACCGTTGGTCCTCACCGTGTTACCGGTAGGGGGCACCTGTTGTGTGCCTGTCAGTATTGCCACAAACTGCTTTCTCGGGATGGAAGGTGTGCCGCTGACATCATTCTCCTGGATCGTTACCGTGGCTGTGGTAATCGCGCCAGGGATGGCGCCCGTAGCATTGCTCAGCGTAATTGGAAAGGTTTCATTCCCTTCAACGTAGGCGTCATCGGTTGTTAAGACTGGGATAGGTTTGCTTGTCTCACCGGGACTGAAAATGAGGCGGCCGGCCGCGATAGTGAAGTCGCAGTTAGCAACGGCAGCGCCATTAGAACTACAAGGCGCAAAGCTATTGTTCCCTGTGATGAAATCGATTGTGGATGATCCTGAAATATTTCCGCTGCGGGTCACCACTAAGCTTGCCTCGTTGCCTTCCAAAACGCTGGAACTGGCAGAGCTAAACTGAATGACGGGCGGAGGGGACGAGTTTGCCATTTGCCAGCCAATATCTCGCAAAAGTGATAGAGTCAAATCCTGAGGTGGGGAGACGCTGTGGGTCAAATCATCATTGATATTGGGCTCCATCAGTTGATTAGGAAACGCGGAGGTATCCCAATGCGATACAGATGATCCTGCTTCAACGGGATTGGGTGTATATAAAAGCGCTCGACCGGTGGAGTCGGTTCCAGACGGCGAGGTCGGATCAATACCCAGAGTCGCATTAACTCCGGAAGCCAACTGAGCCTTAATCGTGTTCCCGTTCGCCATCGTGATGCTGGCTGCCGGAATAGTGATAGCGCTGTCAGTGCCTCCCATGTTGGGCGGTGTGCTACTGCTGACATTGTCCACCACCACAACTCCGAGCGCGCCAGCAGCTTGTGCGTTAATCACCTTTACAGTGAAGTTGCAGTTGCCTCGGTCCACCAGCGCCAGCCTGCCGAAGACGGCGGCAGGGTTGCTCAATGCTGAGCAGGCGTCGGTGGAGGAGCCAGAACTATCAAGCGCTTGCACTAAATTGGCCGTGATGCCCGGAAAAGAGAGAGGTGGACCGAAGCTGGCAGTCCCCGCTGCATAAAAGCCGGCAATCGCAGCGGGGGAGTTCACTCTAACAGCCGGCGTCCCCAGCACTGAGTCGACGTCACTAGTCACTTGCGAGCCGTTCCACGCCAGATTGTGCGGATTGATGGCTGATGCCTGTCGCTCCGCATTAGTCATTTGGATCCACAACTTACTGGTGCTGTTATCAAAGAGAAACCGGTCATAAATTGTGGGAATGCCATTCATCTGGCTCCCGGTGCTGGAACTAGTAAAGGTCTGAAAGCCGAAGCCGTGTGAGAACTCGTGCAATAAGACAGCTACAAGATCAACATCGGCGCCGTGGTTACCGTCCAGCCCGTAATACCAATGGACTCCCTCCAGGCAGCCAGTATTGCCAAGGTTGACGTTGAAGCGCGCACGAATTTCTGCTGAGCCGGAGTTTAGATCTCCACCGGACAGGGCATTGGCGAGCGCCGAACCATACCAGGTATTAGGAAAGAGACTGCCTGGAAAATCGCTCCAAATCTCAATCGTCCCGGCTGCCCCGAGAGAAGCAGTGTTGGCTGTACAGGTCAATGGTTCCCAGGTGGCGCGAACGACAATAGTTGGGCTGCTGTTCAGCGTTGCACCCCAAACGTTAGCAGCAAATTGAAAGGCATTGAGGCGTTGCTGTCCCAGCGTGGTGCCCCCATTTCCACCCACCGGCGCTACCGGAGTTGGATCGTTAAACCCGACCCCAGCTGCGTCTCCGTTTTGAATGACGATGGAGGTGGCCCCCATCGCGGGAGAGAAGGTGGCAACCAGCAGGAATGCAGGGAGCAGAAAAGTGGGAAATCTGGCGGAGGGCTTTTTGGTCACTGAACCTCCGACTTTTGTTCGGTGCGATTGCTCGTTTGCACTCCATTGCTTGTTCTGGCCGGACTCTTAGCGGCGCCTTCAATTAAGTGGGGATCAATTTCAAAGAAAGCAGCAGCGGATCTTGGATTGTCGACGCAAGATTGCGTCACGTTGCCCCTAGTATCTCTTTTTGCGACGGCCAGGCTTTGAAATCGGTTCTGTAGATCAACTGACGTCGAGCCATCTGCATGACGGACCTCTACTAATCCTTCGCTGGATTGATTAACAAGTTCTTTAAGCCCCTGAGCCAATTTCTGGGCCTCGTCCGTGGTGAGAGGTTTTATCTGACCGGTTTGACTATCAACCTGGACATTCTGACCGGCTACACTTACGGTTACGTAATCTCGCTGCGCGATAACCGCATTTGCCTCCTTCGGCGTTTCCAGATGAGTCTGCCTGGTCAGCGCAGCGACGCCACCCAACGACACCAGAACTATTGCCCCGACACCGCAAATGACCACTAGGAGTGTCAGTCTTCGCTTAAAGATTTTGCGCGTTGGCTGGTCTTTCATAGGTTTTCCTTTGTTGAGACTTGGGGACGATCAAGTCCACAGTCAAGGCAGACTGTTTGGTCGGAGTTTTCAAGCGAGGGTTACCAAAGCTAGCCATTCGTGATGGTCGTTAGGGAAGACCCAACGTCTCGATTGGGGCAGGTTCCAGGTGAAAGAGGAGAACTGTCGAAGAGCGTTACGGACAGCGACTTCGATGCTTCCGCACTAACGGAATTTTGGAAGGTTCCAGCGTAACTGTCAAGCTGAGTTTTTACGAGGCCGGTCCATGCTGATTTTTACGAGGCCGGTCCATGCTGATTTTAGAGGAGTTTTGAGGTTTGTTGGGCCTAAGAGGAAGCTTTTCGGTGGGATAACTTTAGAAATTTCGTTCCCGCACGTCGACCTTCTGTAGAGCAAACACCACCCTCATGGTATCAGGACGACGGTCCAATGAGGCGGGGACAAAGGCGGCGTTCTGCCTGAGAGCAAGTTCAAAATCGTCGAGCATGCGCCGGTCTCGTGGCGCCTGGACCACGCCGGCAAGTGATGCCGCGCCATTGCTAAAGACGTCAGCGACAATAATCATGTCGTCACTATCCTGGAATCTTGCGTTGTTGGGATGCGCATAAGAACCGGTGAGTGCTGCAAGGGCCCCGTCAGGATTCAGGCTCGGTGACTGCTCAGCAAAAGGTGCTCTCATCGCCGCGTAGTTTTCCGGCGACACTGGTTTATTAATATCCGGCTTCGTTGTCACGAGAAATATGGTATTGCTCTGGGTGGCGGCCTCGTGCAAAGCCTCAAAGTGAGGACGCAGCCCCGCAAACATCGCCACAAAAAGAATCACAGAGGCAACTGAGCCGACGGTATATGGCATCAGGCGCGGTTCAACCCAACGCGCCAGTTGGCTTGTTAGGGAAGTCTTTGGCACCTGCCGTAGAGCGGCGGCTTCAATGCTCAGCGCATCCGTGATTGATTCGGTTAAGTCCGAGGGTACACATGGTCTAGCCAAACTACTCAATCGACGCTTCAGTTGCCGCAGTTCAGCAACATCGGCCCGGCAAACAGGGCAAGCAGTCAGATGTTCATCCAGTGCAACTCGCGCCGGCAACGACAGGGCGTCATCGATGTATGCTGAAATCGCCTGTTTTGCTTCTTTGCACAACATGAAAAGCATTTATTTCAATCGCCAATAGGCGCCTTCGATGAATTCGGCAATTGACAATTGTGAAATGAATGGCTGACCAACCCCGGCTGCTCCCTTCAGTAAAGGAAGCAACTCCAGACTAAGCCAGGGAACGTATCCGACCGTCCGACTTTGAGCGACACTGTTAACGGGTGTTGCTGGCCGTTTTCAATTCGCTCGCACATCCGATTAGATGCCCTGTCCCGCCCGTTCGTCACTTCGACCCATTTGGCACCGAGTTATTGCGAGCCGGGGCGGGTCAGCCATTCCATATAATGGTCCCGATTCCGATTGCCAATCTGATTCTCTTACGTCAGGTGTTCCGTTCGGTAATCGGAAATTGACAATCGCAAATCAACAATTTTACAAAGATCCTTCCAACCTGCGACGTAGTTCCTGCCTGCCACGTGCTAACCTTGACTTTACTGTGCCCACGCTAATCTCGAGCATCGCTGCAATCTCCTCATAGGAGAACCCTTCAATATCGCGCAGAATCACTGTCTCGCGATAGGCCCGACTAAGGCTCTGCAGGGCTCCTCGAAGGGCCCGTTCGCGTTCCCTCGCCAGCGTCAGCTGTTCGGGGTTCTGCGATGCTTCCGCGAGGGTAGCAATCAACGGTTGATTGCTCTGGTACTCGGCCGAGTCTAGCGAAACGGTCGCCTCGCGGTGCCTCCGGCGCCACCAGCGCCAGCGGTTGCGGGCCTGGTTTATCGCTATTCGATAAATCCAGGTTCGCAGGTCAGCTTCGCCACGGAACCGACCGATGCTTTGGAACGCCCGCAGGAAAGTTTCCTGCGTCAGGTCTCGAGCCTCTTCACGGTTCTCGGTAAGACGAAAGAGAAGCCCGTAAATCTCTCCAGATCGCTCCCGCACCAACAGGTCAAACGCGGCGGCTTCGCCTTGCTTCAATCTTTCAATGAACTCAGCGTCCGAGCTTTGGCAAAGTTCCAGCTCGGGTGCAGACGCAACCTCCTGCAAATCCATTTGCCCGCGGAGGGCTATTGGCTCTCCGTAGCTCACTGGTTACCCCCTGGGGCGGGAATCGGAGTAGCGAATGCCCTCTGCCCATTCCCGGACAGGTGTTCTCTTAGACACCGAGTTATTAGCTTTTGTTCCCGGAGATTTTTCACTATTTCTTAGATGCAACTTGCCCAACCTCTGACCAAATGCATGGCTTGACAACTTTTTGCGGAGGCCATTAGAGTGAGTGGTTTGCTGATCATACACCCAGAAGAACGCAGTTCACCATAGGGACTTGCGAGAAGGAACACGTGGCTAAATACAAGAAAAAGCGTGCTCGAGAGCTGCAACACGACCGTTTTCGAGATGCAACAATGACTGTCTTCGACCGTCTAGGCAATCTGCTGGAAGGAAAGGGACGGCCGATCCTCTATTCCCTTGCAGCAGTAGTTCTGGTCGTACTCGCTGTCGTATTTTGGTTTAAGTGGAGTAACCGCAAGAGTGATGAGGCGAGACGCGCACTCGGCAGAGCAATTTCGATTGCCACGACTCCAGTTTCCTCTACTCCCTCGACTGACGCAAATAGCCCAAGCTTTTCGAGTGAGCAGGAGAGGGCACAACGAGCGGTGGAGGAGTTTCAGAAGGTTATCACAAAGTACGGCGACCCGTATCGGAGCGAAGCAAGATATCTTGCGGCGACCAACTTGCTGTCGGTAGACCGAAATAGAGCTATGGGCGAATTAGCTGAGCTCAGCGCGAAAGGGAGCGGCGAAGTGTCCATCCTTGCGAAGTTTGCGTTGGCGCAAGCAAAGGAAGCAGAGAACAGCTTGGACGAGGCAGCGCAACTCTATGGTGAGCTGGCAAAAATTGACAGTTCGATAATCACCCCTAACACTGCCAACCTCCATCTGGCGCTCGTCTGGGCGAAGCAGGGCAAGAAGAAAGAAGCGGCCGACCTGCTCTTCAACCTCGTCGAGTCAAGCAGAAAGGCCCAGGATACGGATGGGTCGCCCCTGCCCCAAACCGCAGCATCCAGAGAGGCCGCCCGAGAATTACAGAAGATAGACCCCGAGCGCTATGCTCAGCTTACCCCAGAGAGCCCGGCAGGCTTGTCCTTCTAACGCCACCTAAGCCCCGAGCCTGACTGATTGTGGTCTCAAGGCAGCAGCGGAGTAGGAGTAGTGAATGGACAATCTGACTCACTCGCTCGTCGGACTCGCTGCCGCAAAGGCTGGCCTCGAAAAATTCTCGCCAGCTACTACGCTGACTTGTATCGTTGCGGCCAATGCTCCCGATGTCGACATCGTATATCTGTTCACCGGCGACCGTTGGAGTTTTCTCGCGCATCATCGGGGCCTTAGCCACTCCGTTATCGGTACCTTTTCACTTGCGCTGTTAATTCCTCTCCTTTTTTACCTAATCGACCTTGTTATTGCAGCGATAACCAGACGAGAGCCTGTAATCAAACTGCGAGGCTTGCTTTTGGCCTCGCTGCTGGTAGGCGCGACGCATCCGCTCTTGGACTGGACAAATAATTACGGCGTGCGTTTGTTGCTGCCGTGGAGCTCGAGATGGTTTTACGGCGATCTAGTCTTCATCGTTGATCCATTCATGTGGCTGGTGATCGGAGGAGCGGCCTTCCTGTCGAGTTCTCACACCAGGAAGCGGCTGGCACTGTGGTTAATTCTGGCAGCCGTTCTTACGTACCTCGTGATGTCGCAGGCGTCGGGTCGCTTTGGTTCGACACATCTTTTTTGGGTTCGAGTATTTTGGGTTGGAGCATTGGTTTGTATTGTCGTGTTATTCAGCTCAGCACCGCTGGTCCGTTGGAAGCGGAAGATTGCCTTAACGGGATTTGCGGTAGTTCTTTTGTATTGGGCCGGCCTGGCGGGTCTCCACTCCATTGCTCTCAAGGAATCACGAAATGAAGCAGCGACAATCACCGCCGAGCGCGGTGAGACTGTGCGAGAGGTTGCGGCGATGCCCACACTCGCCAACCCCTTTCAATGGCGCACGGTCTTTGAAACCGAAGCAGCGATTTATCGTTTCGATCTTTTTTTGTTGGGATTGAAACAAGGTTCTTTTCAACCGGTACGTTATGAAAGGCTGGACGCTTCCAGCGCATGGATCAAGGAGGCCAGACACGACCGGCGGACACAAATTTTTCTCGGCTTTGCAAGGTTCCCAGTCGCTCAGGTAGTCGATCCCAATTGCACGGCGCAAACGCTCGTGCAATTTGCTGACTTACGCTACACTGAGCCCGGCAGTCAGCGAGGCACTTTTTCCCTTGAAGTGCCTGTGGAATGCGCAACACAGACGGTTGAAGCACTGATACATGAACGATAGTAAACAGATTGCGGCGCTGGAAGGCTTGGCCGAAGCTGCAAAAGCACGGGTGCACCGCTCGCGCAGTCCACAGCTGGCCAGCATTCGCGTATCGCCGGGAGCGTATCTGGCTGCAGCCAGCGTGCTCACTTTTGTTGCGGCCTTGTTGTTGCGTTCCGAACGGGATCTCTGGGCGCTGGTCTCACTGGCGGTCGCATGGCTGTTGATCCCGGTCCTGGCGCTCGCGGATCGGATTGCGTTCGACGGCGAGTTCTTAACGCGACACGGTCCGATGCCCTTTGTGTTGCAGTTGATCTCCGGCAGGTCACAGCAACTTAATATTTCCGATTTCGAAAAGGTGGATACCAACGCCGTTCGTACTTTGCGCCGTGGTGGCAGAGTGCGATATCGATACCGCACGCAAGTCTTGGGTCGGAATACGATCTTCGCGTTTGCCTCTGGCGGACGCAGCTACCGCGAAATGGTTCGCCAACTATTTCCAGTAATACATGAGGACAAAATAGATCTTCGAACGCGGGAGTTGCGCGATTACTTATGCGAGCCGCGCGCGCTTACGATCGAAGTGCAAAATATGCACCTGGCGTCTTCTGAGGTTTTGGATAATGCGAATCCGGATTTGAAGATGGTCCGGACCAGACGAGCAGCAGCAGAGCGAGATGGCGTTGCGGCCTCTGCGCTGGAGTTGGATCGAGCAGCTCAGTTTCGATTGTTGGGAAACAGATTGCGAATTGCAGGACGCTTACGAGAGGCCCGGGAAGCCTTTCGGCGGGCGTTGAATGTTATTCCTCGAGACGCGTGGCTGATATACGATTTTGCCAGGTTGTTGCGGTCCCAGGCGAGTGCGCTTGGCGATGCGCGCCTGCTGTCGAGGGCCCGAGCTGCCTTGCGTCTTTCAGCAGTTCGGGGAAAAACCGATGCAAAACTCCTCTCGTTGATAGGGGAGAGTCTCCTGGAGTGTGGAGAACCGGCGCGTGCTCAGCAGATTTTCCAGCGCGTGATTGATCTGGCGCCGCGGAATTTCAGGGCGCGTGTCGGCCTCGCTGATGTTGCTTTGCGCAACGGTAAGCTTGCTCACGTAATCCACCAGTATCGCGATGCAGCCCAGGTTGCCGGAGAAAAGGCCTTGCTGCGATACACGCGACGCGAGGCAGATTACTATGCGCGCCTGAATGATGACGACGATTATCTGGCAGCCGAACTGCGCCGCATCAACTGGCTTCAAGTTTCAGTGCGCGTGCGCCAGCTTGCCGCCCGAGTCACTAACGCCAGCATTCTAGTAGCGCTGGTCGGCCCATCAATTGATTCCAGGATAGCCGGGGTCGGCTGGTCACTAGCATCCTCTTCGCTATTTGCCTGGATAACGAGCCTCTTTCTTACTAGATATCTTTCCGACCGCCGGCCTCCTCGACAGACCCAATAATGGCAAAACAGGTAGGGGAATGAATCGCCCTACCTGCTTTCCCTAGTCTGCGAAGGACCAAACGTTTCCTACAGATTGCTCTTTGGTCCAGTCAGTGTCTTGCTGCCTCTTTTTGATGCCAGCTTGCTGGAACTTTCAGTCTTTACCCTGCGAGCGCTTCTCGAAGGTGTCTGAACAGGAGAGTTCTCAGGTGTTCCCCCCGCAGTTGCCGCTTTAGCTTTCTCCCGCTGACGCGATCCTACAGATTTAGGCACAATGGTTCTTTCCTGCTGCTCCCGGGGAGATGCCACTGCTGTTGTGCGCACAGGCTCGGGATTGAGCATAGCATCCCAACGATACCGTACTGCCCTCTGCCGCTCGGATAGACGTTTGAAAACCAGGTCAGTCACTGATTGGGTGATCCAATCGTGAAAGTACAGGCCGACGGAAGCCAATTCTGCGTCGGGTGCAGGGTTCATGAAGTCGATGGCGTAAGGCACGTCATCTCGGATCGCAAACTCGACGGTGTTAATGTCGTATCCCAGCGCTGTACATAGAATACGGACGTCTTTCCGAACGCGTTCGGCAAGCGCGGGGGCAAGATAGGCCGGGTCATGAAGGTACTGTTCACCCGAGAGGTACGGCTTACGCGGATCGTAAGCCATGATCATCACCTCTTCCTGGCCCACGCAATAGCACCTAACAAATTGATCGAAATCAATGAATTCCTGAAGTGTCATGCAGAGCGTTCCGGTCTGGTCATAGTCTGACCAGAGCTCCGCGAGCGTGTTAACTCGTGAAACATTTTTCCAGCCGCCGCCATCAAATGGTTTAAGGATCGCCGGCAGTCCGACGTAATCCACAATTCCCTGCCAGTCGAGCGGAAATTCCAGATTTCTAAGGCTTTCGCTCACGATTCCGGAGATATAGTCTTTTTGCGGTAATAGGACCGTCTTGGGTACGGCTACGCCAAGTTTTTTGGCCAATGAATAGTTAAAAAATTTATCGTCCGCGGACCACCAGAAGGGATTGTTGATGATGATTGTACCTTCCAGAGCCAGACGCTTAAGCGTGGCGCGATAGAAGGGAACTTCGTGAGAAATACGGTCGATGACCAGATCGTATGGAGACGGTGCATCGTGTCGTACTCCTCCAAGTTTGAGGAACTCCGCGACTACCTTTCCTTTTCCGCGCTCATTAATGCTATTGATTAGGGTCTCCGGAAATGTTTTCTCGCGTCCAACCAGAATACCAACTCGCTTCATAAACCGTTATCCTTTCGAAGAAGAAATCCGCGTGCGGCGGAAGAGTGTCACCCACAGCAACCCGAGGAATAGTCAAAGTGTGTTGGTTGAAAAACAAGCAAAATACGCGTGGCGGCACGGATTGTCAAACTCGCGGGGGTGATTTGTTGTAGCCACTCCCAAACAGCCGTTTTCTGCCGAAGTGCCGCGCCATAAACCGGCAAGGCAGTCTAAATCCCAGGGTTACCGGGTGTGGCGCGGACATCCGCTCATGCCACGTCCGGCATCAATGATTATGATCACAAAGGCCGTTTTGTGGGAACGGTGTGTTAAACTTTTGGCCCTCAGATGGCTTTCTCTCCCCGGGAACAGTTATACCTCTAAAGGAGAATAATATTCTTGCTTCGATCTGTTACAGCCCTAGCGGTTCTTGTCACAGTAATTACAGCTACTGCCCGCTTCAGTAGCGTAACGGCTGACCAGGAAAAGACCTTTACCGCGGATCAGATTGCCGAATCCACAATCTTCGTCTACGGTTCGCGGCCGGTGTTGGAACAGATACGCCGTAACGGCGTCGAAAGGGGCAGAATCACTCGCTTTACGAGTGACGGCAAGACCGAAGAAGCGACTTATGAGCGCCGCTTCATCCGGGGCGAAAATTCCGAAAAGGACAAGGTCCGCCTGGATCAGAAGCTGCCAACACTGGAGTACTCGTTGATATATGGTGGCGGCCGTCTTTGGGGCTTGATCAATGGAGCCACTTTTACGCCTCGGCAAGACACGGCAAACACCTTTCTCTCCCAACAACGCCACAGCATCGATACGTTGCTGCGTTATAAGGAGAATGGTTCCACTATCACCCTCGTGGGCAAAGAAAAGCAGAAGGGCTTGGATCTTTATGTTCTCGATCTGGAGGACAAGGAGAAGAAGAAGACGCGCTATTACATTAGCGCCAAGAGCCTTCACGTGCTCTGGCTTGAGTACGAGGAATCGCCGGCTCCTGAGACTGCGGCCGTCAAATACACGAGGAAGTTCTTCGATTATCGTTATGCCCAGAGCACACTCGTACCCTATCGCAGCGTGCTGCTCGAAGACGGAAGACAAACCCAGGAAATGCGCATTTTGACAGTAACCTTCGGCATAAAGCTCGATGACGCTCTCTTCCAGAATCCAGAGGCTGCGCAGGTCAATTTAAAACATCTCTATCCTGCCGCTTAGTCCCCTTAGGCCGTCGCCTTTCATGCCGTTTTCCGCCGTTTAGACCCTCTTTGCGGAACCTCACAGCAGGTTGAGCGTGTACAAACTGCGGGGCGGTGGTCACTCGCGTATAATTGCTTCTCGGAAAACCGCTCCTGGTTAGCCAGAGTCCCGAGGAATGAGGCGCGTTAGGTCGCGCGTAAGCCTACCTGCCCTGATGGATACAGTTAGTTCAATAGATGAGCTGAGCTTCCCGACTACCCTGCGGCAGGTGGCAACTGATAACACTTCAGACCACGCGCTGCTGGAAGCCACTAAGACGGGTGACGAAGACGCGTTTGCCGAATTGGTTGCGCGTTATCGCAACCAGATAACGAGTTACATTTATCGCATGACAAACGACTATGATGGTGCGGTTGATCTGGCTCAGGAAACTTTCGTGCGCGTCTATCGTGCTGCCGATCGCTATCAAACCAGCTATGCGTTTTCGACCTATATTTACCGGATTGCGACCAACCTCGCTATCAGTGAACTGCGGAAGCGAAAGCGCCGCCGTCTCGTTTCGCTAACGGGCTTCTTTCAGTCAAAAGACGGCGCAGAACCGCGCGAGTTCAATCCACCCGATGACCGGCCGCTGCCCGATTCGGAGCTCGTGGTCGCCGAACGACGGTTCGCAGTGCAGCGTGCGATCAGCACGTTGCCCGAGAAATATCGAGCACCATTGATCCTGCGTGACGTAGATGGTCGGAGCTACGAGGAGATTGCCGGGATCTTGCAGACGAGTGAGGGAACTGTGAAGTCACGCATCAGCCGCGCGCGCGGTTTTTTGCGAGAAAAGATGAAAGCTTATTTATGAGATCGATTGGACCGGTATTATGAAGTCAACAATTTGCCGTCGTGTTTGTCGAGAGATTGAGGAGGCGGCTCCGGAGCAGGTCTTGAGTGACCTCAGTCTGAAACACCTGCGCTCGTGCTCTGCTTGCCAGAGCTTTTTCGACGAGCGATTAAAAATGTCCGAATTGCTCGGGACCCTTCCTCCTGTTGTGGCACCTGAGGATTTCGACTTCCGCCTGCGGTCGCGCCTGGCAGCTCTTAAACAGTCTGAGCGGCGTGGCTTTAAACCCAACTTATTTGGTTTCAACTTTCCTTCTGCTGCTATAGCTATGATGCTCTTGCTGGCCGGCGCCGCATTCTTGTGGGGTGTTTACGAGCGGCCAAGTAATGAAACACCGGTAGAACAAGAAATTGCGAGTGGGAAGGTGAGCTCCGAACCGCTGCGTGAAGTCGAACCTCAGCCCACTAATCAGCAGGTGGAGGTGAACAACAATGCTGCCGTCGTCCGAGCGGCACCGGAATCAAGGCGGGGAAGGTCAACCAGCAAATCGCGAGGAAGCGATGTCGCCTCGATGAAGGACGTTGGACGCACGGTGAGCAGAGATTTCAGTAGCGTTCCAGCTCCATTGCTCACGAGTGAACAACCCGTGGCCAACAAAGCGTCGGTGTTTCCTATCGAAGCCTCCTACCAGGCACTCAAACTGTCGCTGACTGACGTTAATGGAGTGCCGCGCACGATCTCGGTTCCCGCCGTTAGCTTTGGTTCGCAGCGAGTGCTGGCGGGGAGTGGTTCATCAACCGCTCAAAACTCGGCCAGGGGCGATTGGTAAGAGCCTGGGTTAGGGAAATGCTTATGAGAGTTGTCCAGAAATTGGCTTGTCTGTGGTTGTTGATGGCCATCATCTTGTTAGCCTCAGTGGAGGGGTTTGCCCAGACTCAAGCTGTGCAACCATTAGAAGGGACGTCGCAGCCTCAAACTCCAGAATCACGTCAAGCGAAATCCCCTGCAATGCGTTCGCGGCCGCAGGTAGTGACAATATTACATCGCTTGAACGGGCTAAAAATGTTTCGGCTATTGCTGCGATCTGGAGACGTTCGCGCTGTAGCGAGATTGGACGATGCCTTCAATCTTACTGGTCAGGTTCACACTAATGTGATTGCCGGGTTGGCACTAGATGATGGCCAGACGATTGCGGCTTGGTTGCCGGAAGCCGAAGCTGAATTTGGGCTCCCTCCCTCTCTCGCGCCGGCGGGAATGGTTGCCGGCGATGCCAGCCCGTCCCCGGTCCCTCACTCACCGGCCCCTCCGGCGGACGCGCCGTCAATACCGGCTTTTGCCGGCATGGTACAACCTGCCAATCTCACCGTTATTGGCGCTGACGGTAAGCGTCTGGTCGCTCGATATATCGGAATTGACGGAGTCACTGGGCTCTCCGTCCTTAAGCTCACTGGAAAGAGTTTCGCTCAAATGCGAGTCGATGCGCAGGAAGGGAAAATTGGCGTAGGACAGCGAGTGCGTTTGTTTGGCCCAGAACCCGCGGCCGGAAGCGAGAATACAAGCGGAGTTATCTTTGCCCGCATGGGTGAGACCGAGGGCAAAATTTCCAACATCTCCCGCGCTCCTTCGGGCGGGATCGCACGTGTAAAAGTAAGATCTGGGAAGATCTCGCCCTCCATCATAGGCGGTATTGCGTTGAATGATCTAGGTGAGACGTTGGGAATAGTTGATGCCGTACAAGGGCAGGAAGCCACTATTCTTCCGGCCGCTCTTATCCGAGGCGCGGCAAGGCGCGTGCTCGACCGTCAAGCCAGCGTACCCCGGCCCTGGCTGGGTATTCGGGGCGAAGCTATCGGGGCTGTGCCCCTACAGCAAATTCTACTTAATGGCTGGAAACAAGAACGGGCGTTATCACTCCTTGAACATCAGCGCGGAATACTTTTGACCTCTGTCGCACCCGGAAGTCCGGCGTCAGGAGCAGCACTGCAGCCAGGGGATGTGATTCTCCGTGTAAACAACGAAGAAATCCGCAATGCGGATGAGTTCTCATGGTTGCTGGAAGACACGGGACCGGGCGAACTTGTTCGTTTCACCATTGCCAGACCCGGAAAGTCAACCCCGGAAGCCATCGAAGTGCAACTCACGGAATCGCCGGATCCGTTTTTCGTGTTCCGCAATCCGGAAGCTCTGGCAGCGCGTTTGCGCAAAGCTCCACGACCAACGCCGACACCGAGAGCAGCTTGGTCCACTACAGAATCATCACCGCACTCGCTGGCTGGCGCGCTGATGGCAAGTGGTTTGGAAACCATCGCCTTAAAGCGGAACGCAGCAGTTCGCTTCGGCGCGGCGGGTGGCTTGTTAGTCGTTTTTGTGCAACCTTCAACACCGGCCTCAAAAGCCGGTCTCCGTCCCGGTGACTTGATTGAAGCGATCGATGGCCGGCAAGTCCTGTCCACGTCGGATCCGGTCAGTTTCAGTGCCACTCCCGGAGCGAGTTACTCGTTTGCCGTCGTGAGAAACAGGCAGAAACTTTCCCTCACTTTAAAGATCGCTCAATAGCCGAACTGTTTCCAGAAGTTCGTCCCCGGCGTCACTTTTGAGTAGTTTCGATGGTGTCGCAGTTTTGAAACTCGCGGCTCATCGATCATTTGGGTTTTTCTTCCGGGTCGAAGCGGCTTTTCGGTTTGCCAATCTTCGAAACACGAGTTATAGTCTGCGCCAATTAGATGGTTGGTGAATCCTTCCATCCAGTGGTTGCTGGGGTGAGGACAGTAACCACAACAGAAAAGGCGCGCAGTTCACAAACTGCCGCGCCTTTTCGCTCTTTGCACAACTTGCTCTGGGAGCGCAGGCATCCTTGCCGCCTTGCTTGAGCAGGCAAGGATGCCCGCGCTCCCAGGGCTGTATCTGAAACTTCCACCGACCTTCAGTGGTAGAATACAAATTGAGACCGATCTCTTTCTTAAACTCGGGTGTCGCTGCATGCTGAGTAAAGCCGTTGGACGTTACCACGAATTACTCGCCGATCAAGCACTGGCGGAGGCGTCCAGGGCAATGCTTGATGCGGGGCTGGAAAAGGGAAAGCTAATCTTTGGCGGGCGTCGCTTATCCCCATACCTGCGGCCTCATTTTGTTACAGAAAGCGATTTCAGCCGGATCACTAGAATCTGTGGGACCGTTTGGTCGGCAATCCAGAGAGTAAAGGATGCTGCACTGGAGGACGGTTCTATCTTGGATGACCTCGGACTAACCGACATCGAGCGTGAGTTGATCGCCATTGAACCCGGATACCGATCGGTTTCACCTACTTCCCGTCTCGACTCTTTTTTGACACCAACCGCTTACAGTTTTGTGGAACTTAACGCAGAGAGTCCAGCGGGCATTGCTTATGCGGATGCAGCCTATGACATCTTTTCCGCGCTGCCGGTTATGAAACAATTTGCCCGGGGTTACTCACTCAGGCCACTTTACGGCCGTCAGCTTTTGCTGAAGCTGCTGCTTGATTGCTACGGAGAATTTCGCCACCTTAAGCCGGAACATCCTCCTCAAATCGCAATTGTTGATCTAAAGGGATTGCCCACGCAGAAAGAATTTGAGCTGTTTAGGGAGTTCTTTGAAGCGCGTGGCTTTCCCTGTCGCATCTGTGCCCCCGAGGAGCTCGAATTTACCGGCAATCATCTGCGCGCGGAAGAGTTTGTGATTGACATTGTCTACAAGCGGCTTTTAATGAATGAGTATTTGCCAATCATGCACGATTATCCGGCATTGCTTCAGGCCTTCCGCGCTCATGCCGTCTGCATGGTGAACAGTTTTCGCTCAAAGTTGATTCATAAGAAGGCTTTGTTTGCCGTATTAACGGATCAGCGCCGGTCTCACCTCTTCACGCCTGAAGAGCAGGAGGCTATCAGAGCGCACGTTCCCTGGACTCGTATTGTGCGAACCGAAAAGAGTGACTTCGAAGGAGACACGATAGATCTGCTTGATTTTATCGTCGTGAACCGGGAACGGTTGGTGCTGAAGCCGAACGATGATTATGGCGGACGCGGTATCTCGATTGGATGGAAGACTGGCGAGAGTGACTGGGCTGCGGCGTTGCAAATGGCGTTGGCAGATGGTGACTATCTTGTCCAGGAACGCGTTCCCACTGCCCGGGAAGCCTTTCCAGCATTAAAGGAGGATGGCACCATCGAATTTGCTGAACAGCTCGTGGATCTCGATCCATTGCTTTTCAATGGTAGGGTCGGATCGGCGTTCACACGACTTTCGTCCACGGAGCTGGCAAACGTGACTTCGGGAGGGGGAATGGTGCCAACGTACATCCTTAGTGAAAAGAGATAGTCTGGCGAAGGTCGAAGGAGACGAGATATGGCCAATGATGACTTGGAGGCGGAGGTAGATCACGAAGAACGACGGCACCACGACCGCTCGCGCCTGATTGTCGACGTACACTTCGACGGCACTGATGCCACCGGTGTGGCCAGTACCAAAGACATCAGCCCCGGAGGCCTCTATATGAATACCCGGGCCACGCTGCTTGAAGGATCGGTGCTCTTGATCAGAATTCCCCTCGGTCCAGGAAAGCAGTTGGTAGCAAAGGCCGAGGTGGTCTATGCCAATGCCGGTCGCGGTGTTGGCCTGCGTTTCCAGGGATTATCGGATGAAGACCGGAAACTGATCGAAGCTGAAATAGGAAATGGATGAGCGCGCTATTCCGCAGCGCACGTGGCGCAATCTCTCGCTGGAGACGCGCGAGGCGCTGTCGGGAAAACTCGCTGGTCTGTGGGGTGCAGCCGACGACGAAGGAGCATTTGACTCGCTCAGCATGGACAAACAGTTTGCCTTACTCCTAATCCTGCGCCGGATGCGTGAGAAGTCGATTTGGAGTGTTGTGCGAAAGGTCCAGAACGTATACGGGGAAGGTGGGGTCGGAATTGATTTTGAAGCGTGGCCTGTAATTGAATCCACGCTTTCGCGCCGCCGCGATTTCACGCGGCTGTTTGCCAATCATAAGAATACCAGCGGCGGGTTTTACGAAAGGGGTCGCAGCGAAGGCGTCCTTCATTTTCTCTTCCAGGAAGGTACTCCGCGACGATGGTATGTTCATTTCGATCTCTACAGTCCAGTCCATTCCATGGGTAGTGCAGTCAAACACTTTCGTCATGAATATCTGGGCAAGCTCAAGCCAGATTGGCGCATGATTCAGCAGGCCTTGAAAGCGAGGCCGTCAAGGCGCACTATTCGGAGTTAGGAGCCACTCATGTTTGAGCAGTTCACACTGGGAATTGAAGAGGAGTTTCAAATCGTAGATCCCCGCACGCGCGAGTTGCGCTCGCATGTAGTGGAGATCCTCGAGGAAGGAAAGATGCTTCTCGGTGAGCAAATCAAGCCTGAGATGATTCAATCAATGGTCGAAGTCGGCACTGGCGTCTGCCGCAACATCGCGGAGGCGCGGGCAGACATTACACGCTTGCGCAGCATCATCTCAAGCCTGGCCCACAAAAATGGATTAGCGATAGCGGCGGCGTCCACGCACCCTATCTCCCGTTGGCAGGATCAGAAGATTTTTGAAGACGAGCGTTATGAACTGCTGGTCCAGGAGCTGCAAACCGTCGCTCGCTCGCTGCTCATTTTCGGTTTACATGTGCACGTCGGCATACAGGATCGGGAGCGAGCGATTCACCTCATGAACGCAGCCCGCTATTTTTTGCCGCACGTCTTGGCGCTTTCGACCTCTTCACCATTCTGGATGGGACACAACACTGGTCTGAAGTCTTACCGAAGTGAGATTTTCAAACAGTTTCCCCGCACCGATATTCCAGATCACTTCGATTCCTATGGAGGGTTTCAGCGTTATGTGGAATTGCTTATCAAGACTGGCTGCATAGACAACGGTAAGAAGATCTGGTGGGACGTTCGTCCACACCCGTTTTTCCCGACTCTCGAGTTCCGGATTTGTGACATCCCAACGAGTATCGACGACACAATTGCGATTGCGGCCCTCTTTCAGGCGATAGTGGCCAAACTCAATAAATTGATTGAAAAAAACCTGGGCTTTCGTCTCTACCGTCGGCTGCTGATTCAGGAAAACAAATGGCGGGCGGTGCGATATGGACTCGAAGGCAAGTTGATCGATTTTGGTAAACAGAAGGAGGTGCCGGTTCGCGACCTCATTCTGGAACTACTCGAATTTGTTGATGACGTATTGGATGATCTTGGCTCCCGGAAAGAAGTAGAACATATTCACACAATTCTCCAGCGAGGGACGTCTGCTGATCGGCAGTTGGAAATCTACCGGGAAACCAACGACTTGAATGCCGTGGTAGATCACTTGATTGAAAAGACGATAGAGAATGTTCCTGAAACAACTCAAATTGAGCTTGCAGCGCCAAAAACCTCTACCTCCACCATCTCTAAATAGGCGTGCGTTTAGTTGCTATTTTCTTTTGCGGTCTGCCAGATAATACTGCCACAGCATTCGTGCAGCCACGGCGCGGAATGGTCGCCACGAATCGGCGATCTCGAAAACCTTGACAGGCGTTGGCCGTTCCTTCAGTTGCTTCAAATCCCCGATTGCGGTCGCCAGGGCGAGATCGTTTGCTGGCCATACGTCAGGTCTTCTGAGCGCCATCAATAAATAGATGTCCGCACTCCAGTGACCAATACCTTTGATCTGCAACAGCACCTCTTTCGCCTCCTGATCAGGCATTCGCCCGACGCGAGACAGATTGATGCGCCTTTCAATGATCAATTCCGAAAGTTGCAGGCAATAGGATGTCTTTTGGGGCGTCAGCCCCAAGCTCCGCAGTCCCGTTTCACCAAGTTCCAGAAAACGCTGCGGCTTGAACGGAACTATGTTCTGTTTCAGCCGTTGAAAGACCGCCGCTGCCGAGGCGAGAGAGACTTGTTGTTCAAGTATTATCCGGACCAGAGTTGCAAAACCCGGAGGTCGGGCCCACATAGGTGGTGGACCGTGAACTCGAAGAATGCGGGCCAGATGAATGTCGCGCGCGGCGAGCAGGTTGGCTCCGCGGACGAGACTTTCGTCAGTTAGACCATCCGGAAGCATTAGCCCTTGGATTAGCGCGGTTGTGCCAGAGCAAGTTGCAGGAAGTTTTCAAAAAGGATTCTTCCGTCGCGCGACTCATTAGGATGCTCCCAGCGGGTGCGGCTCTTGTTCCAGTCTTCGAAAGATTTTTCCAGGTGAAACTGGACCGTGTAAATCAGTTGGCCGCCGGTGCGCTTTACCATCATCTGGTTGCGACAGAGATAGGAAGTTGCCAGCAGAACGAAGCCTTCGGGAACGCGATCAAGCTGTAGGCCGTGATTCTGCCAGACCCTGAGAATACGCGCTTCTTGTGTATAGTCTTGCCAGATGCGCGACTCTGGATCGCCGACCCCGGCAAAGATGGGATCAGCCGGTTCAGTAATGCGTACAAACCGGTATTGATATTCCACTGGGCGGTTTTGCCGCTGTTCGTGTTGCTGGAGACGATCGAGCGTGATTACGCGTGCCCCAAATGAGAGTCCCACCAGCTGATGTCCGCCACAGATTGCGAGCACCGGTGTTTTCGCGGCCCGGATAAAATTACCGAAGTCGTCAAGGATCTCGGATCTGTAGTAATCAAAGTCACGCAAGGTGCCGCTAACCACAATCGCATCCGGCTCAAACTCCAGAGTGGATTGAGAAAGTTCGGAAATATGTGTCACACGAGCGATGGGATCTTTTACGAGACGCTCGACATTATTGAGGATATTTTCCACCGCCATGGTTGCAATTTGCCGTTCGCGCCTGATCTCCGCGGAGGCCGACTGCCCCATTTCGTCCCTGGCTACCAGGGAGAGGTCGCCGGTGTCCCGGAGCAGGCTATCGACTACAAGAACCCGCGCGGTTTCAATTCGCTTTTCAATAGATTCGTAGCGGCAGAATGGCTTCTGGTTGAAGGGGAATGGCAGCGCCTCCCCGCTGTCGGCCGCCTGTTGTTCGCTGAATTGGTTGATTTCCTGATTCATTTAGTTATTTTAAACGTCCAATCGACCGCAGCATCCAGGTGAACTATGCCCTCTGCTTTGTGCTTTGTTTGAATTGCGGCCTCACAGTTCCGGGCCCAGCCGCCAAAATCTCCGCTCTCAGTTTAGCAATTAGCAGGCCACGAGTTCGAGTCCTAAATTTCTGGCTGGCGTCCGCTGCGTAGTCATCTCCTAAGAGCAGCATTCTGTGCCATGAGGATTCCAACTCGTCTGCCAATTGCGACACTCGTGTAATGTCGTAAGGCACGGCAACATCCGTCACGCCCAGGCGGGCAAAGACAGCTAGATAACGAGCGGTGGCCAGATCAGGGCACAGCAGTCGTCGATTCCCGACCTTCAGTTCGACGCCCAGAAGGGTGTGGTGAATCTCAACTTTCGAGCTAGGCTTTGCGCTGGGGAAATGAAAGGCGCGGGTCCGCATTTTTAATATGCGGCCATAGATTTGGCCCAGCCAGGCTTCGCCCAAATCAACTTTGACCTGGGCAACATATTCGTCTGCAGTCACGTCTAGTGGAGCCTATCTTCGCGACACAGTAACATTTGGTTTTCTTTGCAAGGCATCGATTACGCGGCCTGGGAAGAGTCCGAGGTACAAGACACCAAGAGCGGTAATCACCAGTGTAAGCGCCATGCTTGCAGGAATTCGTGGTGAAACCCATTCGGTGAGGCGTTCGCGAAAAAACATAACGATGATCAGTCGCAAATAATAGTAAGCCGAAGCGGCTGTATTGATTACCCCAATAACTACCAGGCCGTAATAACCCTGGTCCAGGGCGGCACGAAAAACAAGCACCTTGCCAATGAATCCTGCGGTAACAGGCATGCCGAGCAAACTCAGCAAGAACAGCGTCAAAGAAAGAGCCAGCACGGGCGAACGAAAACCTATGCCATTATAGTCATCTACCTCGGTGCGACGGTCGCCGGCCCGCGCTACTAGTTGCACGACCGCAAACGCCCCGATGTTCATTATGGCATACGTCAACAAGTAGAACGTTACAGCCGTAATTGCGACGTGGCGTTGGTCGGGGTCGCGCGCGGCTCCGGCGGCAACGAAGCCTACCAGGGCATATCCGGCATGGGCGATTGAGGAATAGGCGAGCAGACGCTTTACGTTGTTTTGAACCATGGCCACGACGTTGCCCAGCGTCATGGTGACAATGGCAATCGCAAAGAGGGCCATGACCCAGGCTTCCTGTAGCGTATTGGCCAACGCGTTTCCTGCCAGAACTGCGAACGGAAAGCCGAAAAGAAAGACACGCAGGAAAGAAGCAAAGCCGGCCGCCTTAGGCCCTGCCGCCATGAAAGCTGTGACCGCAGTCGGGGCACCCTCATAAACGTCCGGAGTCCAGACATGAAATGGAGCGGTAGCGATCTTGAAACTGAAACCCACCAGCATCATGGCCGCACCGGCGAAAAGAAGTAGGGGATACTGTGCATCAACCAACCGGTGAGAAATCTCGTTAATGTTGGTCGTTCCGGGCAAGCCGGCGGTCGTTGCAGTAGCGCCATAGACGAGCGCGATCCCATAAAGCAAGAAGGCCGAAGAAAACGAGCCGAGGACAAAGTATTTCATCGACGACTCGTTGGAACGAACATCGGTGCGCCGGAAGCCGGCCATAACATAGGTTGCTATGGACAGGATTTCCAATCCTAAGAAAATAATCACCAGATCGCCGCCGGAAGCCATTAACATCATACCGGCCGTAGCAAACAAAAGTAACGAATGAAACTCGCCCGCCGGCAGCCGTTCAGCCTCAACCCAAACCATTGAGATTAAGATTGTGAGCGTTGAAACGATCAGGAAGATGATTGTAAATCCGAGGCGTAAGCCGTCCAGCACAATCATGCCATTAAAGGCACTACCCATATCCCTCCAACTGGACCATAACCAGATTGAGCTCAAGGCGGCTCCAGCCAAACCAACGAGTGAGATGGCACCGGTCACCCAGCGTTGTGAGGATTTCGCAAAGGCATCAACTAACATCACAACAACGGCGGTGACACAGACAATCAATTCCGGCATGATCAGCGAGAAATTGACATCTGCCAGGCTAGTTTGCAGCGCGTAGAAAGACATACAAGGTCAGCTTGATTCTATTCTCTATCATGTGACAGCGGCATTCTGCACCTTCAACCCGATCATGGATTGAGGCATCACGGTCCAGCCGCTGGTTGATACTTACCGTTTGGAGCTTCTGCTATTTCAAATGAGCCGCCCGCATTCCGCTCGGGAATGCGAGAACGGACCGCTTCGACGCTGTATTTAGATCGATCCAGAAAGGGGCGAGGTGCTACACCCATAAAAAGCATCAGCAAGAGGAGAGGGAGCATGAGCCCCATCTCGCGCCAATTGAGGTCTACAAGGGCCGTGTTGGCCGGATTTGTGACGCGGCCAAACACGACCCGCTGCAGCATCCAGAGCATGTAAACTGCTGACCAGATTACCCCGGTCGCAGCAAGCATCGTGGCAATCCAGGCGTGTTCAATGGCGCTGGAGGTCCAGGAGCCGAGCAGGATCAAGAATTCACCTACAAATCCGTTCAAAAAGGGCAGCCCAATTGATGAGAGCGAGGCGATCACAAATAGAGTGGAAAACCACGGCATCGGCGTTGCCAACCCCCCAAAGTCACTAATCATGCGCGTGTGCCGTCGCTCGTAAATGAAACCAACAAACAGGAAAAGGGCGCCCGTCGACACGCCGTGACTAAGCATCTGGTAGAGGGCGCCCTGCATGCCCAATTCCGTGAACGAGAACAATCCCAGCACGACGAAGCCCATATGACTCACGGAGGAATAAGCGACGAGTCGTTTGACGTCGGGTTGAACCATCGCTACCAGCGCACCATAGATGATGCCAATGATGGCCAGCGTTATCATCAACGGAGCAAAGTCACGCGCCATTTCCGGAAACAGACCCAGGTTGAAGCGCAGTAATCCATACGTTCCCATCTTGAGGAGGATGCCGGCAAGGACGACGGAGCCGGCCGTGGGCGCCTCTGTGTGTGCGTCCGGCAACCAGGTGTGTAACGGCCAAAGCGGAACCTTAATGCAGAAAGCGAAGGCAAAGGCCAGAAACAGCCAGAAGGCCATACCTGGTGACAAAGTACGAGTTCCGGCTCGCATCATTTCCAGAATAGCTATGTAGTCGAAAGTCCCGAATATGAAGTAAAGGGCGATTATGCCAACCAACATCAGCAGACTGCCGACAGCCGTGTAGATGAAAAATTTGATTGCCGCATAAATGCGGCGCTTACCGCCCCAGATCCCGATGAGGAAGAACATCGGCACGAGCGACGCTTCAAAAAAGAGATAGAAGAGCAACAGGTCGAGTGAGACAAATACTCCGATTAGGGCGGCTTCCAGAATTAGAAGAGCGACATAGTAGTAGAGTTGTCGGTTCTGAATAGCGGTCCAACTCGACACTACGGAAATAGGCATCAGAAGCGTGGTAAGTAACACCAACCAGAGGCTGATGCCATCAACCCCGAGATGATAGTGAGCACCGATGGAACCAATCCAGAGCGTATCTTCGACGAATCGGAATCCCGCGGCACCCTCAACGCTTCCGCGGATTAACAAAAGTGATAACGTGAAGGTGGCAGTTGTAAAAATGAAAGCAATCCACCTGTAACCTGACACACGCCGGCTGGGGATAAAGTCGTAGGCAATCGCTATGAGCGCGCCGACAATTGGCAGCAGAATCAGCGCAGTGATGAGGTGTGACTGCATAGGTTATGGCATCAGGCCGAGCGCTCAAATGCTCCAGTAGGTAAAAAAGCCAATAACTGCCAGCGCGCCAAACAGGATTATCGCGGCATAACCGCGCACAAATCCTGCCTGGAGATGGCGGACCATTGCGCCCGTTTGAGTTACGACCTGGCCCAGTCCATGCAAAAAGCCGTCGATGACACCGATATCAAAGATCTTCCAAAGGCCTTCGCGCGAAAATGCATTAACGGGCTCAATGAGAGCCGCGTCGTAGATCTCATCCACGTAATACTTGTGTTCAAGAATTGTGGGCATCCGCCGCAAGGGCCGCTTTTGAAATATCAGCCAACCCAGACCAATTCCTAAAGCGGCAATCACAACGGAAACGAGCGCCAAAAGACGCTCCTCGCTAACCTCTGCGGCGGAATGCGTAGCTTCAGAGATCACAGTCGAGTTCGGTGACTCGTGTGTCGATTCTCCACCAGTCGTGATTTCACTGACTACAGGCGCGAGCGCTCTCTCAATGTAGTTTGTCGGATGCTGGCTAAGCAGTGAGCCGAGAGCATAAGGAATACCAATGAAACCACCGATTGTAGAGAGCACTGCTAATACAATCAGCGGTAGCGTCATTACTAAAGGCGACTCTCGAGGCTCGTGGACTTCATGTGCTCCTTTCTCATGTTCTGAATGTTGGACGTCAATGTGTTTCTCGCGAAAACGGTCGGCGCCCCAGAAGGTCATCACCATCATGCGCGTCATGTAAACAGCCGTTAGCAGGGCCGTGACCGCCCCAACAAACCAGAGGGCCTTGCTCCAGCCGGGCGCTGGTAGGCTGAAGCCACTGGCACTCCAGGTCTGCCAAAGAATCTCGTCTTTTGAGAAAAAGCCGGCCCAAAAAGGAATACCGGAAATGGCCAACCAGCCCATCATCATGGTCCAGAAGGTCACCTTCATATATTTCTTCAGCCCGCCCATATGACGCATATCCTGCTCGTGATGCATACCGTGAATCACTGAGCCCGAACCAAGGAACAAAAGAGCTTTAAAGAAGGCGTGAGTGACGACGTGGAAGATTGCCGCGACAAATGCGCCAACGCCACAAGCCAGGAACATGTAACCGAGCTGAGAAACCGTGGAGTAAGCCAGGACTTTCTTGATATCGTTTTGCGCAAGGCCTATTGTTGCCGCGAAGATCGCGGTGGCCGCGCCAATCAACGCGACAATAAACATCGCGGTGGGCGCATGCGTGTAGATCGCCGAGCAACGGACGATCATATAAACGCCCGCGGTCACCATTGTCGCTGCATGAATAAGCGCCGAAACAGGCGTTGGGCCCGCCATAGCGTCGGGCAACCAGACGTAAAGGGGAATCTGAGCGCTTTTGCCTGTGGCGCCGATGAACAGCAACACTGCCGCCGATGTGATACCACCGGCAAAGATGGCGCGCCACGTAAATGGATCGATGCCCATGGTGCCTATAACCTGCAGCGCACTGACAACCCCATGCTCCGGTTTCTCGAAGAAGCTCACCGAGCCTGTAAGGAAGAAAATGAGCATGATGCCAAGAACAAATCCCCAGTCGCCAATCCGGTTTGTAATAAACGCCTTTTTGGCTGCATCACCCGCCTCCTGCCTGTCGAGGTAGTAACCAATCAGCAAGTACGAGCAGAGGCCAACACCTTCCCAGCCGACAAACATCAGCAAAAAGTTGTCGGCCAGAACCAGAGTGAGCATTGAAAACATGAATAGATTGAGGAAGGCAAAAAAGCGGTAGAAGCCCTTGTCACCGTGCATGTAGCCAACGGCAAAGAGGTGGATTAGAAACCCTACGAAGGTGACAAAGAGCGCATAAACCCCGCTCAGCCGGTCCAGGGCCAGTCCAAAGTCGGCCCGCAAGCGCCCGACCTGAATCCACGTCCATAAATGATCGAAAACGGGTTGAGTGGAGCGCAACGCGCCATCAGGTTTGAAGGCGAGATAGAAGGCTATGAGGGTGGAGATGGCCACTGACCCACAGGCCACTGCCCCGATAAACCTTTCGTTTCGAACGCGCCTGCCCACGAACCAGTTGATGACAGCTCCCGCAAGCGGCGCGAAGATGATCAAACTGAGAAGGTTATTCTCGTTCATCTACAATATCGGTCCTATAGGTCCTCTAGCTCCACAAAGCTCACAATCTCAAAATACTCGCATCATCAACGTCCAGCGATTCGCGATTACGGAAAATAGCGATGATGATTCCCAAACCAACAGCAGCTTCGGCAGCGGCGACCGTCATCACAATGAAAACAAATAGTTGCCCTGTCACATCGCGGAAATAGCTGGAAAATCCGACAAAGGTGAGATTCACCGCATTAAGCATCAGCTCAATACACATGAACATCCCAATCACGTTGCGCTTGATGATCACCCCCACCACTCCGATTGTGAAAAGGACGGCGGAAAGTGCCAGGTACCAGGAAAGCTGTGGGCCCATTAGGTTCACCCTTGCTCGTTGGAATCTTGCTTTGACTCAACGCCAAGCAACCGAGCTGCCTGCGCCGTGGTCGCTGTTGCGACGGGAGTCTCGTCACTTACGCCTCGGGGGTCCGCTATATCCATTGCCAGAACCTGGGCCCCAGGAACAACTCGGGAGGTCACCGTCATTACACCAGCCCGCCGCGCCAAAGACATGGCGCCAACAATAGCCATCAAGAGAAGTATGGAAGTGATCTCAAAGGGCAGCAGATACGTAGTGAACAATCCGATCCCGATCGAAGAGGTCAAACC
>Ga0209751_10000411_pt1 | contig 46104 bp, 63 predicted proteins | sample RifCSP13_1_FD_184019 | JGI IMG/M metagenome (GOLD analysis project Ga0209751, IMG submission 184019) | Soil microbial communities from Rifle, Colorado - Rifle CSP2_sed 13_1 (SPAdes) (version 2) | ecosystem: Environmental > Terrestrial > Deep subsurface > Rock core/Sediment | place: Rifle...
AAAAGCCATACCAGGCCGGCTCCCGAGGAAGCTATTGGTTAAAACTAAAACGAGAATATAGAAATGAACTTGGCGACAGTCTTGACTTGGTAGTGATTGGTGCATTTTTTGGAAAAGGCAGAAGAACTGGAAAATATGGAACGCTACTTTTAGCTTCATACGATTATGACACTGACACATTTACAAGCATATGCAAAGTCGGAACAGGATTTACAGATGAGGACCTGGATCAGCTATACCAGATTCTATCAGATAAAGTAACAATAAAGAAAAATCCAAGAATAGACAGCGAGATGGAAGCTGATGTATGGTTTGAGCCAGAACTAGTAGTTGAAGTGGTTGCATCTGAAATAACTCTGAGTCCAATTCACAAGGCAGCAAGAAATGAAATTAGAAAAGATACAGGATTGGCATTGAGATTTCCAAAGTTTACTGGAAAGATAAGACTTGAAAAAGATGCTGAGGATGCATCAACTAACGAAGAGGTAATGACATTATTCAAAGGGCAAAAAAAAGTAGCTCATGACAAAAATTTAATGTGATTTATGCGCAAAAATTGCAGCAAATCATAGAGGATTTAAATTACCTGAGCATGTTTTGAAATCTAGAAATGTATAGCGGAGAGCTTGAAGTTCAAGCAAAAAGAAAGGCTATAGCAGTTTTACAAGACGAAATCAACAGAATCTTAAACGCAGCCAGAGAACTTGCAACACTACCAGACCTGATGATGAAAAAAGACAAGACAGGTATCAAAAATTCACTGGAGCAAATATCAACTATCGAAGAAGAAGTGGAAAATCTTAGAAGAAAAATTACTAGAGAAGTAGCTGACGTAGGAGGTTTGATCATGAACAGAGAAAATCTTCTCAACACAGCATACACAATGGATGAGATTGCAGGTTACATCACCGGAATAGCATTCAAACTCTCTAACATCAAGATAACTACACTGAAAAGTGCAAAGCTGGACGAAGATATCACAAAGTTGATTGAGTTGGTAGTAGACGAAGTTTACAAACTAAATGAAATCATACGTAGTCTAAACACCAATACTGCTAATGCAATTGAACTAGCACAAGAAACACAAAAAATAGAACGTGAAATAGACGTCAAATACAGACAAGCAACGATTAAGCTTTTATCAGAAGTTACAAACACCAAAGAATTATTGCTGATAAAAGACGTAATTGAGGGAATTGAAGAAATGTCAGACAAATGTCAACGTGTCTCAGATTCTTTCATACTGTTAGCATTGAGTCTATAAACATCACCCATCTTTTTACTTTAAAATTTTTATCTTATTTTGTAAAAATAACAATCTATAACCAAATAGAACATTCTCAGTTTCATCGCATGAAAAACATGACAGAAAAGCAAGTAAAGAAAATCAAACAGAGAATAGTTGAGGCTTGCAAAAACGACTCTAGCCATACAAAAAAGATGTCAGCAGATTCAGAGTAGAGAATTCATATACGTAGATTATTTAAAAAAACTGGATGAAAACAGAACTAATTGAAAATAGAATCATCGTATGGAACATTGAAGATTCACGTAAATTATTTAGTCATGGATATTACGGCAAGCCAATTGGAATTCCAAAACCAAAACCTGAAGAAATCAATGTCCCATTAATCTTGGACCTTATAGAAGGACTGTACCTGCTGGAAAATAAAAAAATCAGCATTTACAAATTAAATCAAAAAATAACAGTTGAAGAGATGACGGGACTGTGTAAAAAAGAATATCATGATTTTGATAAAAAATATCTAGTGTACAAAAATTTTAGAGACAAGGGATATGTGATTAATCCCGGAATAAAATTTGGATGCGACTTTGCCGTGTATGAAAAAGGACCAGGTATCGATCATGCGCCATTTTTGATTCAGGTGTATAACAGAAGCGACCCAATCACATCTACTGGAATTGTTTTGGCAGGAAGACTAGCAACTACGGTAAGAAAGCAATTCATCTTGGCAATACCAAGAGGAAAAGATAAAGTGGATTTTCTTGCGTTGGATTGGTGGAAGGCCTAGACTTTTTTTATGTGTCCGGCAATTCTGTCATAAATCTCAAAGAGTTCTTTTGTAATTCCAAAGTCAATATGATTCTTCCATTTGTTTCGAATTCTAATGGCACCGTCAGTTGGCTCTACATAGATAGTAGCATCGCGGATTGATTGTTTTGCAATCATGTCATTTAGTGTACTGTCTTCATTTAGTCTTCTTGCAAGACTGCCGCTGCCGTCCCACTCTACTTTAAGAATTGTTTTTGAGGAGAAATATCCCTTTGTGGTAAGTTTAGTTTTAGCGACATAATTTACAATACCCTGATCAACTTGCTTTCTAACAATAAAGTGTGCTTGGTATCTATCAAGTGCGCCCCATGGCATCGGATTTGGGTCTTGCATAATTATCCCTTTTGAATAATTTGAATCACGTCAATGTTAGAATTCTTAATATCAAGACAACCCTTGTTTGATACCATTCTAGGTGTTTGAGAAAAATATCTACTGTAATAATCGCCCTTTTCAACATCATCAGTTCCAATTTGTTTTGATTCAGAATCGACTCCAATTTTTTTTAGCATGTCAGAAAATTTCTCAGGCCATGATTGCAATACAAATGTGTCTGACTCGGAATCATGCATAAATTACAAAAAACCAACCCACAAATAAAGATATCAAGAAATTATTTGCTCGCAGAGATCAATCCAATTAAATAATACAAAAGTATCGTAAGTATGTCTATGCTGAAATTTCAGGGCAAGGTTGCGTTAGTAACAGGTAGTGGGACGGGAATAGGACAAGCCATCGCTAAAAAATTCATTGAAAACGGTGCCAGTGTGATCATTTTAGGCAGAAGACGAGAGCCCTTAGAAGAAACATCAGTAATGCTAAAGGAAATAATTTCCAAAGTAAACAGCGACGCACATGTAAAAATTTTCTCAGGGGTTGATGTAAGCGATGAAGTTGGAATTAACGAAATGTTTGATACTCTAAAAAAAGAAAACATCACAGTTGATTATGTAATTAATAATGCAGGTGTTTCAGGACCTGTCACTTGTTTTGCAAATGCACCACTAGATGAATTCAAGAGTGCAGTTGATATTCATCTGACTGGAACATTCTGGGGCTCAGTTCAAGCACTAAAAGTAATGAAAGAAAATGGAAAGATTGTTACAATCTCGACATTTTTCACAGAAGAAAGACCACTAGAGCAAAGACCATACAGATTTAGAAGCCCATACACTGCATCACAAGGTGCAAAAAACAGACTAGTCGAGGCAATGTCATGGGAGTTGACAGATAAGAAAATCATATCAATTGGAACAAATCCAGGTCCAGTTCATTCAGATAGAATTTACAAGACAGTTTATCCAAAAGCTGCAGCAGAATTTTTACGAGTAAGCGGTTTTGAGGACTTGACACCAGTTCAAGTTGATGCTGCAAACAAAGAACTATTGCCATTGTTGGGCGAAGACCAAAACACTGTCAAAGAGGGAATTGCAAAAGCTGCACAAAAATTATCAAAAGAGAACGGAAAAGACATTTCAAAACTAACTGTTACACTTGGCAATTTATTAAATAAAATTCAAAGCATTGCAGAAAAAGTTCAAAACAACACATCACATATGATTGCAGATCAGCAGTTCTTATCACAAGGACAAGTTGCAGAATCTGTTTTGAATCTATGCGATGACCAAATTGCAAAAATACTAAACGGCAAAATAATTCCAGGAGACAGAGTATTTTATCCAGTCAAACCACACATTGGAACCACCACGCCAGGTGTACACCAACCAGACTTTACTGGAAGATCAATTGTTTTTACAGTTGATGCAACTGAAAAATCAGATGCAGAGAGAGTCGAATATCTGGCACAACACGTCACAAAAAACGGCGGCAAGGTTGCATGTTTTATCTCCGAATCAACTCCAAAGGAATTACAAGAATACATCAGCTCAAAATTCCATTCCCACATAGTAAATCTCAAAAACCCAGATGATGTCCAGAGATGGCTAAACACTGCAAATACTAATCTTGGAAATATTCTAGCAGTAATTCACATCACAGGAAAACTGCCAAACATTTCAAAACTAACAGAACTGTCAAGGGCAAAATGGCAAGAACTAATTGAAAAGTTCATCACTACTCCAGCCATCGTTGGACAAAGAGCATTGGAGCAGTTTGTTCCAGGGGGAGATAAGGACCCTAGGTTATACAAGGATGCAAAGGGCGCCATGATGATAATTGGTCCAGATTTGCCAACAGGTGCCAAAGTCACAGGACTGCAAAGAGCCCAAGTAGAGGTATTTCGCGGAGCACTAAGACCATTTACAACTACAGTAAACCAAGAACTAAGCGATGTCCTTGACTCAAAGATCAGAATATTCACAGTATTTGCAGGTTCATTTACTGGAGTAGAGCCAAACAATGAGAGAATTGCTCAAGCATTAAACTTCCTAGTATCAGATAATGCTGCAGCTTCATCTGAAGTTACGTTTTGTGTTGATGAATCAAGATAAGGATGAAAAAATTCTCTGAGATCAAAGTCGGAGACGAATTTTTTTCCACATGTAGCATCTCAGAAAAAGAATTAGAAGAGTATCTAAAATTCTCCAGAATAAAAAATGCGTTTTTAGAAGATAAACAAAATAAAAATCAAAAACTAGTTTCAGGCAGGGCCATCCTATCAAGAGTGGAAGGCGAATTCACCAGACTGAGCCAAATTTATGGGAATCACATAATATTTGTTGGAACTGATGGAGATTCAGAGTGGGAAAACAGAAGTACAAGATTCCTAAAGCCATTGCATACAGATGAGGTGTTGAAGATAAAATTTACCGTCTCTGCAAAAGAGGACATTGATGATAAGTTTGGAAAAATTGCAATAAACTATGAAGGAACAAAACCAGATGGAGAGATAGTAGTATTATCAAAGAAAAACTGGTATAGAATTAAAAAAAGTGTAAACAAATCTTGAATCCATTATTTCAGATTAGTACCAGAAGTTATGAGAAGGAAATTCCCATGATAAAACAAGCATGGCAGACTTGGAAAAAGAATGTAATGTGCAAAACGGTCACATAATTGAAAAGCCATTTGAAAAATTTGGCTGGACATTTTTCAATATTCAGATTAGTGAAGAATTGGCAGACATTATTGAAAAATCAGGCATGATGAAAGGGGCATTAGGATATAAAATTGGAGAACAGATGACCAATTTTATTGGACATTATCTAGAAAATAAAGGAAGTAACGTAAGAATAAAGAAAATCGATTACGGATAATCATTCCAAGAACATAAACAATTGTTCAGAAAATTAATGAATACCCTACACTTGTATAACAAAGCATTGAAATCCTTTTTGTTTGAGATATACGCATTGTATCTATGTGTAAAAGCCCTAAAAATAAATTAAAACTGAGAATATCCAGATGACTATGGAAGCAATTAGAAAAAGGACATGTCTGTAGAAGAAATTTTCCTTAGCATCAAGGAGAGGTGTCCAAGATGTTGGAAGAGTTCCACAATTACAGACTTTGAAACCGGAGAAATATTTTGCGGTGATTGTGGTTTTGTATTATCTGAGCGAGTAGAAGATTCGGGTCCTGAGCGGCGTTCTTTTTTAGATGACAAAACCAATAAAGGACGGACTGGATCTGGTGCATCTTTAGCAAAACATGATCAAGGATTATCAACAATAATCAGCCCAATAAACAAAGATGCATCTGGAAAACCTCTTTCTGCTTTAATGAAAAAGACACTCAAACGACTAAGAACATGGGATAGTAGAAGTCAAGTTCACACACCTGTCGATAGAAATCTCATACAGGCATTTAATGAATTAAGCAGACTAAAAGACAAACTAGCAATTTCGGATACCGTAATTGAAAGAGCAGCATACATCTACAGAAAAGTTATTGAAAATAAATTAGTACGTGGAAGATCCATCTCGGCAATGATAGCATCTGCCCTTTATGCTGCATGCAGAGATACAGAAACGCCTAGAACACTAAATGATGTTGCAGAAGCAAGCAACATTAAACGAAAAGAAATTGCAAGATGTTACAGATTGTTATATCGAGAACTTGATCTAAAGATGCCTGTGGTAGATCCAATTCACTGCGTTGCACGCATTTCCAGTAGATTGGAAATTACAGAAAAAACAAAACGGTATGCAGTTAAAGTACTCAAAACATCTCAGGAACATGAAGAATCTGCAGGAAAAGACCCAATGGGATTGGCCGCAGCTGCATTATACTTGTCCTGTGTTAAAAATGGTGAAGAGATGACTCAACGGGATATTGCCGAGGCCTCAAATGTAACAGAGGTCACAATTAGAAATAGGTCCAAGAGTCTAAAATTAGACCAACACATGCAATTGTAAAACAGATGGGGTACACTCATAGTTTAGGTGTTTCAGCACACGTACCTGCTATATCATACTTTGAAGTTTCCATTTAAGGTACTGCTTCCACATTCCAAAAATAATTCGTGCGTGAGATTCTAATCTTGTCAATTTCATTATGAATATTATTTTTGTAAGATACAGGATGTGCTTATTGCCAGATGTCAAAATGTCATACTGAAATTTCGTAATTTCATAATTATGGCAATTCTTTAATATTTCTATTACAAATGATATTCATGGAAAAATACGAAAAACTTCTTAACATGTTAATGGATTTTAATGACTCTATTAGATTTGCTGCCGTGTGTAACAAAGATGGTGAAATATTGTGGAATAGTCAAAGAAAGGGATTAAAAAATATCATCCCTTTGGATGATACCAAAAAAACGCTAAAGAGAGCAATAAATGCGTGGCAAGAACGATCTACTATTACAGATAAGGTTGGACGAGGCCTGTATGTAATAGCAGCCTATGAAAAAATTAAATGAATTACTATTCCACTAGATAACAACAATCTCCTATTCATAAGTGTGGATAATACACCGCTGAAGGCCAGTAAGGGGAAGAGCTATGGTCACCTGATAGATATGGGCAAAATAATGTCTATTGTGGATTTTGTAAATTCAAATTCATAAAGGATTTTATATTTATTGAAATAATTTATGAACCTGAATTAGCATAGTGAATTAATCATGTATGGTAAATCAGAAACATGTTTTTGGTTTGTGAATCGTAAAAACAATCGATCTAAACAAAAGCATGACTCATCACGGCATATTCTAGATGTGAAAACTAGTATGAATTATTTTATTACAAATTGACTCAATCTGGTAGATCTGCAATGTCCCAGTAAAGTTGAAAAAAAGTAAAGTAATCACACTAATTTCTTGCTTGTGTGAATGTGGAAATCCATGATTGCAGAATATTTCTATTTAAATCAGTAAAAGCACTTGCATTATCATTCCATGTTTTTATGTTTTGTTGGATTGAATTGGTGGTTGCTTGTGCTATTTGATTCTGTACAGATTTTGCCTTGATGATTTGCTTGTTAGTATCAACAATTACGTTTTTGACAGCTTCTGGAAGTTCAGTGGAAATTCCAGTCTTTTTTGCAAATTCTTGTTGCAAAGAGATTGCGGATGTAATTACGTTCTTACATGCTTTCTGGCATTCTGCTTGTATACTTGTCAATGACTGCAAATATTGTGGCACAATACTTTCTGCATTTTCAAAGTATTTTTCTACATTCTGTTTGTATACATCATAGATATCCTCGGATGTTTGAGTTTGAGTTTGTTTACTCATAACGCTCATAAATTAAATCCTATTTATAATTGAACACTGTAATTCATAACATATTATATTGATAAAGGTATTTTGTATTATTCCAATCAAATGTCAAGTAAATTCTTTAAACGATCAACAAATATGCTGCAATCTTGTTGAAAAGCATTTTTTTATTAACATTTAATTTTAGATGTTAACTGTTTAATGTAAATTATCACTCTTTTGTTGGATCTCCACTTAAAATATTCAAAACATGTTGTATGATTTGCTTTTGGCCCCCTTCATGAAGATCCATTCGAGTAGTATCTGAACCCATACTTACAAAGATGAGGTTGTTGTCCCCTAATGGAAAAGTAATTCTAGTAATTTTCTCAAATGCTGCCACTGCATACAATCCTTTTCCTATTTTTGGACTGAGTTGCTTTCTTGCTTTCCATGCACTAGCTGCTCTTTTAAGCGAAGCTACAGTTTCTTCTTCGGTCAAGTAATTTATCACTCCAGGACGATGATTCACGGTGGTGATGTTGCCTTCAACATCTGTAATTACGCTATGTCTAATGTTTACATCAGAATCCATTATTTTTTGCAAGAGTCGCTCAAATCCCATGATTATCTGCCTTGTTAATTTCAGTATTAGATTTTGGCTGTTGCTTCTTTTTTTGGGATTCCTTTACTACATTTTTTCTATATCCATCAAGTAATTCTTGATCAAGTCTATCTAGATGCATAGCGATATACCACGAATTTGGATTGACCACAATTCCACTACGTAAAACTGATAGAAAAGCATTAATTGTATATTTAAAACTCTTAAAGAAATGCGAAAAGCATATTTTATTTTATTTTTTTATATGGAAAACTAATTTTCGTTTATTTATTTTTAGATAAACAAACAAATGTAAATCATTGGCTTTTATAGTTAATATATCAAATGTTAATACTAAAGTATGAAACTATGATTTAATTATTTTTGATCATATTTATTATTCACATATGTGATTAACTAACATGATTAGATTCGATGACCATAGGGCACAATCTTCTGAAAATTTTGCAACAATACATTCCTCTATGAATATTTCAGATTACATGGTAGCATTTTCAGGACAAACTAACAGCTTTTGTGTTGGAATTGTAGACATGGTGGAATCTACAAAGATATCTGCAAGATTACCTATTGGAAAATTGGGAAAATATTATCAAATTTTTCTTAATACGATGGCAGATACATTAAGTAGATTTGGAGGTAGAGTAATCAAAAATATAGGAGACAGCCTATTGTTTTATTTTCCAGCATCAGCCAAGGGGAGAAAATACGGGTTCATGTCATGTTTAGAAGGGTGCTTAGAAATGGTGGACATATATGATTATGTATGCGCATGTGCTAAAAATGAAGGTCTACCATGCATTAATTACAGAATAAGTTGTGATTATGGTCCAGTCGTTATGATGAAATCCGGTGAAAACACCACCGATATGCTAGGTCCGCCACTAAATATGTGTGCAAAAATCAATCATTTTGCACAAGAAAATAGATTTGTTATAGGTGCTGACTTGTATGAGATGGTCAAAAAAATAGATGGTTATTCTTTTTCATCAAGCAAAAGTTATCGCTCTGATCAAAAGTTTCAATATTCTGTTTACGATGTCACTAGAAGATGACAATTGCATTAATTCAAAACATCTTTAACAACTGGGATCTCATCTGTTCTGCAACATATGCAATCACAATCCCTACATAGATGATGATCACCAGCTTGAGATCAAAGAAAATTATGGGCAAAACAGAGTCAAACAAGTAGTTTTAAAACGGCTACCAGATTACTCTCCAATTATAATCACTGCCCAGATTCATGAGTCTAAACGTTCTATTTTTCAAAATACTGAAGTTTGTAAAAAATTTCATAGTAAAAATAAACAAATATTCATAATCATTAGAATATTGTTTTTATTTCACGAGGGTAAACCTGCTTTAGGTAGTAATCAACTAGTAAAAACATCAATGGTATGGAAGTTGATGTTGGAACCAGAACATAGAGTTGTCATTGGATAACTACTTGGTTTTGATTACTATCTATATTCACTTTGGATAATTAAATTCCAATTTTTTTGATTTCGTAAATTCTTAAGTTAATACAGCACAGAAAGACTTAAGTTTTTGTTAATCAATATTATATAATGAGAATTTTTGATAAATTATTGGAGAAACCAAAAAAAACTTTTGTAAATAATACTAATTTAGAAAAAGAATTTTCAAAAACTCTAGTTAGAGATGTGATGTCAAAACAGTTGATAGTAGCTCCATATTCAATAACCGTACATCAGATATCTAAAATGATGGAGCAAGGAATAGGAGCTGTTTTAGTGAAAAAAGATTCAGTCCCTATAGGAATCATAACAGATAGAGACTTTGCAATTAAAATTATGGCAAACAAATATCCATCAGATACACCAGTAGGCAAAGTAGCATCAATGCCTTTACAAACAATAGGTCCAGATGAATCAATTTTAGATGCAGCAAATCAGATGTCATCAAAAAAAATTCGTAAGCTTGTAGTAGTTGAGAATAACAAAGTCGTTGGAATAATGACCTCAACTGACTTGACTAATCAATTATCTCTGATTCAAAACAAAATCCATTAAAATAGGATGAAAAAGTTTTTTGTTTTCCTCAAGTTTGGATACATTTCTGGAAACTTACAGTGCATTAGATGTATTGCATATCGCAGATACCTCACGAAGAATCCAACCTTGAACTTATTTAGCAGTCATTGAGGAAAAGATTGTTTTCAAAGATACTTGTTGCAATTGATGGTTCAGCATCGGCAAAAAAAGCATTCACAGCCTCGATTTATCTTGCGTCAATATCCAAATGTAGAATAGACGTAATTCATGTGGTTTCATGTGAATTTGGCGGGGATAGCGCCGCAAGTCTTGAACTAGTAGAGGATCTTAAAACCAAAGCAAATTCAATGTTGGAAGAATACAAAAATGATGCCTTAGAAAAAGACGTTCAACCAAAATTCATGATAGAAATTGGAGATCCTGCAAATATGATTACAGAAATTGTCAATTCTAGAGATTATGATCTGGTTGTGCTTGGAACTCGCGGCATGAGTACCTTTAAGGAATTATTTCTGGGCAGTGTATCGATGAAAGTAATACATCATGCAAAATGCCCCGTCATGGTAGTCAGATGATAACATTGATCTAACCAAACATTACAAAATTCGGTGCCAGATAATTGGAATGATTCAAGTTTCATTTGATTTGTAATGATCAATTATTTTATAAAATGTAAATTGTTTATCATCTGTTGTTCTTTGATTTTGTGGAATATTTCTCATAAAGCATAATACTGCTGAACAAGCCCATGATTCCACCATATAACATATGAAGTATCAAAGACCCCCATAACATTTTTTCAGGATTCTGCAATAATTTTGTTATTGCAGCTGTCTCATCGGAAAGAACAACACCACGTAAACCCATAGTATAATCTTGAGCTATTGGAATTATAACATATGTGGATATGGGCAGAAATATTAGCGCATAAACTTCAATTCCAGTGATAATTCCAGCAACAATACCCTTTGATGTTCCATCTATTCGCAGATATTTGTGGGATAAAGAAACAACACAAAAAACCATTCCTATGACTGCCGCGGTAATCATATGTGCAAAAAAACCAAAAATAATCGCAGGCATTTCATGCAATCCAACTGTAATGCCTACCATTTTGTAAAATGTTCCAGGGGCAACTCCAAGATCCATATCTATCCAAAAAAACGAGGAAAATAATGCAAATCCGCCTACTATTCCAGATAACAATCCAATTTTCACCATTGTAACAAGATCATGTTTTACATATGCTGTAAATTGTATTTTCATGAATACATATATTCATTGGAAAAATATAACATGGTTCATCAATTCATAAAACAATTTTCTAGTTTTTTGCCATATGACTAAATGAATTTAAACTTGTTAGAAAACTATGATTAGCAAAAATTTTTATTTTTTTGCAAACATCAAAACATAGACGGAATTAACAGGACCTACAATTAACAAATATTTGTATAAAATCAATAATCTAAATTACTCCATTTAATTGGTTGGAGGTTGCATTGACAATCTTCTCTTTTTCCACATTTAGGACAATTGCAATAACAGAGTAACAATGAGGCGTTACAACCAATGCATTTTGTATATTCTGCAAAATCCTCTCTCATCAAGTCTATTTATAGCACAATGAAAATTAAATGTAAAATTAATATTCTTAAAATTTGTTTAATGTTTAATAATTATTCTAAATAGATTTTTACTGATCAAGATTGTCTTGTCCGTCTAATCCAATAAGAGTAAGCGTGGATTTGATAAAGGGCAATTTGCGAATTTTCCACGTAATGACCTCTCTCAGTAATTCAGCAGTATCGGCTTTTACTTCGACTATAATGTCATAGACGCCAAATGTTCCATGTGCTTCGGTAATTGAATTGATTTTTCGCAATGTCAATAAAACATCTTCTTCTTTTTCTACATCACAATTGATCAAGACAAATGCTTTTTTCATTTTGCCACCAAAAATCGTTTAAACGATCCCATGGTTGATTTGAGATGAAATCATATTTTAGTAGAATCTAAGAAATACTTGAAAAATATTAGTCATATCTTTCTAAAATCAAACAAATTTTCATTGTATCATCTATTATATTTATTGATTTTTTGGGAATGGACTGTGACAAAGATGATTGTATTGATAGTAGGCATGGGGGTCATTTTTGTCACTCTGAATTTCAAAATCTTAAATCGAGATTCAACATAATTATCATCATCAACACCAGTCCAATAATACAAACAATAATTGAACAGTTATACCGAGGAATCATACTTAGTAAAAGATCAATAAAACATGCCAATCATTTTGCGTTTATCAGTATAGATGATGCAATTATGACTTGCATTAACAGTTACATTGCAACTAATAATACAGATTCAGTATCCGATGATTTTAATTGCTTGTTAGAACTAGTAAAAAACGATAATAAAATTACAGAATCAGAAAAAAATGACATTAAAAAATTTCACAGAATACGAGAGAATGTATTTGATCAACCAGAGATAATAATTATTGAAGTAGTCAAAAGATATATCGTTCTATTAAAAATACTCTTAGCTTACTTGTATAATTTTCGTGCATCAAAGATGAACTGGGATAGTAAAGCCAATGAGTACATGGATGAATTAAATTCATAGTATTTTAAAATAATTCCAGGTACACATTAAATTTCTTAAAATTTGTCATTATTTACGATAGACATTTCCTGCATATGTTCATTGTATTGAAAAACTATGTGTTGTAGATTCATACGTTAAATCACAAATATAATCCAGTACATTATTCTATCCTACGAATTGGCAGGATTAGTAAAAAAGTTGGAACTAAATTTTGAATTTAGTAGCGTAATATTTGTTAGTTGTCTCTAGAGTTTATGAGTCAGTAGTTTTTCATTAGTTGTTTCCAAAATGAAATATAGTAATCACATATCATAATTACGTTTACTACATAGACAATAAAATGCCATATTACACAATGGTATGCTATACTCAACATAGTTCCAAATGTGTTATTGTGTATCGATCTTTGGTATGTGCTCTTTGCAATAACATTTCAAGTCAGTACATTCTCTCATTTCATGAGTATACTCATCGAGAGGAACTTTCTTTGTTTCACAGAAACACACGTCTGCCGGTGCAAAGCACTTTATGCAATAGCTTATGTCATCATAATGCAGCAGACAATAATAAAGTACTTTACTTAATTTCTATAAATATATTTGATTATACTAAATATATTCAAACAAATATTAATAAATTCACAATTCATCTTAAATAATTATTTCTAGTAACTCGTGATATAATGGTAACAGCATATGTTTTGATTAATTGTGAATTAGGAAAAGAAGAGGAAATAATTGAAAATCTAAAGCATCTAGATTCTGTCAAGGAAGTACACGGTACATTTGGAGCATATGATATAATTGCAAAGGTTGAACACACTGAAAAAGAGAAACTACGAGAAATTATTATTTGGAGTATTCGAAAAATTGAATACATCAGATCTACGCTTACTCTCATGGGAATAGAGGGGCAAAACTAGTGAGAATATGCCAAAAGCTTATGTCCTAATAGTTAATGAATCTGGAACCGAAGACTCGGTCATATCAAATCTAAATAAAATTGAAAGTATAAAGGAGGCACACGGTACATTTGGCTCATATGACATTCTAACAAAACTTGAATCAAACGATGAGCAAAAAATTCAACGGGATATTTCCAGAGGGATTAGAAAAATTCAAAAAATCCATTCAACGTTGACATTATTGGTCAATGAAAAAGAAAGTTTTAGAAAAATAACCAAAAGCGAAAAAGATGTTTTAGAAAAATACATGGCGCAAGCTTTTGTCATAATTCATTGTAACAGATCACAAGAATCTGCAATCTTGCAAGAACTAAAAAAAATAACAGAGGTGGTCGAAGCTGATAACCTGATTGGTTCTTTTGAGATTGTTTGTAAACTTGTTGCTCCAACGTATAATGACATTTCAGATATTATTAGTAAAAAGATTCGAAAGATTGCAAACATTAAATCCACAATCACATTAAATGTGATTGGGAATCAGGGGTTTAGCAAATGATTTTGTTGTTTGTGCTAGAAATCTAGTGGTAAATCAAGTAAGGCATTTTATCTTTAGTGTCTGGAATGGGATTTGCACACTGCCCACATTTTGGGCGAATTATCTCCGCATCAAAATCAACTTCGCCTATTGCCTTTTGGCAAATCGCACACTTGATCGTTTTAGTGTCATAAATATTCAAATTTCATTTAACCCCCTGTAACTGCATCAAATAACGCACATTCGCAGTCATCTCGTTTTCCACAATAAGGGCACTTGCAATGGCAATGTGGCAATGGGTTGTGACATTGACTACAATCAGTATAAAGATCAACTTTTTCGAATAAAATATTTGACGACATCATTGAGGCTCCAAATCCATCCATCCTCCACATGAAAGACAGATTTGCATCCCTTCGTCATTTTCATAACTTTCTGAACCTGGAGGACATTCACATTTTAAAATGTCATACATGTATTTTGTACGAACTCATGATATTATAATTCAAATTTAAAAATCTTAAAAAATATTCATTATTTTCAATTATTATCACATATTTGTTCATATTTTATACAATCGACAATAAATTCCATCATTACAATAACGCATCATGAAAGATAAAAAACAAAGAGACAGAGAAAAATTCAGAGAAAAACTGGACAAAGACGAAGTCATGGTATTTACTTGAAAAAATATGACAAGTATTTACCAACAAATCTATGACGCAAATCTAGACAGAGAATTCGAGACAATACTAGTCAAACTTTTACGGTACAATATGGCCCCCATTGTTGAAGTGCCCGTACGCCAATTTTTGCAAGAATATATCGTAATACGCGATGATTTTTGGAGTCAATTTGGAAAATGTAATTCGTTTGACATGGCATTTGACAGGTATTATCAATATGCAAAAAATAAATGCGCATTAACAGATTCTCTCTTGGATAATCTGAATTTTGCACTTAGCTATGATCCACTAAGAAATGATTTGGCTCTGATGATGAAAGAGGGACTAACATTCTAAATTTTAGGAAATAATTTAGAATCAGGAATAATTATCTTGCATAATTTTGCTTTACATACATCACAAACATAATCATTGTCAATTCTCTTGCAACCACACTCACAGGTACATTTATAGAATTCCATATCATCCACCAATTCACTCTAGAATTTCCGGATGCCCCTTTCCACGTAGTGCAAAAAGCACTGTTGCCAGTGTTATTGCTACACCTATTACAGCACCATACGCATCCATACTAGCTTCTGCCATGGTTCTATCAATACAAAATTGTCAATAAACATGACTATAATAAATTGAAAAATGCGTTTGGTTTTATTTTTTAAATTAAACAAATATTGGATTTTCAAGGTGATTTTTCAAAACATTATTTTTTCACATACATTTCAAGTTGTTTAATATTAATAGAAATAACAAACAAATATTCACAATCACCAGAATACTATTTTTATTTCACAAGGGCATATCTGCTTTGGGTAGTAATTAACCAAAGAAAAACATCGTGGAATAAGAGTATGATGGGCAAGGGTCAAAGGACAACTGCTTGGTTTTGGAGGATTACTATCTCATTTTTTATACCACTAGGGTACCTATGGTTCAAAAACTCATCGCAAACAAAGGAGAAATTCTCTCATGTAGTGAGAGTATCATAATTACTGATTTTGAAACAGGTGAAATAATATGTCAGAATTGTGGAAAGATTTTACAAGAAAATATTACAGATGCAAGAAAAGAGAGATCATTTACACAAAATCAACATATCTCAACATCATTAACAATGCATGACATGGGGCTTTCAACAATCATTGGAAAAACCAATCATGACTTTGTGGGAAAACCATTGGGTTACGAAATGAAGCAATCCATGAAAAGAATGAGGTTATGGGACTCTAGGAGTCAAGTAAAAACATCCTCTGAGAGAAATCTGAGAATTGCCTTGTATGAGATGGTCAAACTTAAAGACAAACTAGCACTTTCTGATGCCGTAATTGAAAGAGCTGCATATCTTTACAGAAAAGCTGCAAAGGCGCAACTAATACGCGGCAGGACTGTCAAATCCATAGTTGGAGCATGTGTGTATACTGCATGCAGAGACATGGAAACTACCAGGACAATTATAGACATTTCGAATCATCTTCAAGAAAAACGAAAATTGATTGCAAAAGCCTATCGAATGTTATTTCAAAATCTAAGGCTTACTGTTCCTGTAACAGATCCAATCAATTGCATAATAAAATTTGCAAATAATTTACAAATACCTGAAATCACTAAACGTGAAGCCATAAAAATTTTCGATACACTAAAAGAGAAAGAATTAACTGCTGGAAAAAATCCCAATGCAGTAGCTGCTACTGTAATTTACATGGCAGGGATCAAAACCAACATAAATCTGTCCCAGCATGAGATTACAAGGATTTCTGGAATAACCAGTGTAACTATTCGCAACAGGTTACAAGATTATAAAAAATACATTGAATTGTTCTGATCCAAATTATAATAATCAATAATGCAATAAAATACTAAAACTGATTTTCATGGAAAGATTATGAGAGGCAAGTCCTAGGAATATGAAATTATTTTACAAACAATACCAATGCGGCAATTCCTGCTATTATTCCTATAAAGACTAACATGTTTCTAATTCCATGATAGCCAACAATTAATTCACTCATGAATGGTTTTGGCATTCATTGAATTTAAACTATATTTGGTATTTTCTTAAAATTTATTTAATAATTTGGCAAAAAATTAAAAATTATTTTTGACATCATAGCAGTCGAAAATCTTCCTTTATCGTGTTTAGCACGATGTGAGTTTCGGTATTTTCTACATTAGGTATTGCAGATAGGCTTTTTACAAAACGACTCAATTCATCTCTGTTTTTGAATTTACTTATCAGCAAAATATCAGATTTGCCAGTAACATCATAAACAGCACAGACGTTCTCATTTTCTGCAATTTTGCATTCTATTTCCAACATTTTTCCTTTAGCTGTTTTAATCTCTATTATTGCTACAAGATCATAGCCAAGTATTTGGTGATCAAGACGTGCAGCATATCCTGTGATGATTTTTTTTTGCTCTAATTTTTTTATTCTAGTAAGTACAGTAACAGTGGATAACCCAAGTTTGTATGCCAATTGTCTTGCAGACAATCTTGCGTCTACCAGTAAATTCTTGAGAATTTTTGTGTCTGTCTCATCAAACTCCATGCATTATAATGTGTAAACAAATATTTAAGAATTTATCAAATAGATGAATAAATGTTAGTTTATTGTAAAGAGAGTATTATATTTGTCCAATAACATGTAGATCCATGACAATGTTGCTAAATACAGATCCAGTTCTCGAAAAGATCCAAAAGCATATTGAAATTCTTGGAATACGTTCCAAAATACCAGATCAAAAATTAGATTTTGAATCAGATTACAAAGAATCTCATCTTTTAGAAAAAGATGGAATTGGCAGTGCAGGGGCATTAGAATTAGTTGGGTCTCCAATTGACTACATCCATCTAGTCAAGAAGCAAGAATTGGCAAAATGTGATTTTGCAGTAGGCGGTCATGTTGGGATGGGAGTTCACGTACATTCTTGGTGGAAGATTAGATTCTTTCTCTCATTTCCAGAGTCAATCAAATTAGGACCATTTGACATGGGAACTATTACAACAGTAAAGAAGGGAATGTTTCATTCCCAAGTTGAGAGTTTTCTTTGGAGCGGTTATCAAAAATTAACTACCTTGCCTCCTGGATTAGTGCGAGATAACGTAGCTGATGCACTATACTCAAATCAGACATTACAACAGCTAATGACAAAATGCTTACTAAAAGAAAGAACAATTACTGTTTCACGATATTCTCCAAAACATCATGAGCCAAACACAAAGCAGACTCACTCCAAAGTTGTAATAGAGTCAACATGGAGACTACAAAAGGATCTGTTTATGGATGAAGACACGCTATACATGTACGAAAAGATTGCAGAAATTATAAAATTTACAGTGGATAACTTGAAGTATCATTTGAGATAGGAGTTTTAGATGTCTGTTTCACAAATAGAAAGAAATGATGTTTTTTTGAAAAAAATTCTTGAGGCACCGTTAGGACAAATAGTTACAGTACTTGGCGAGAATCTCAATTGTAAAGTTAGTCTTGATCTAATTGAACAAAATACTCCAAAACCAGGCACCAAGTTTGAGAGAAAAATTGTTGTATCTGCAGATGAATTGCCAATTATTAGAGCAATCATAAAATTTGATCGAAATGTATTGCCGCGCTCTATTGTAGATGATCTGCTACAAAAAAGAAGATTGATAGGCACGATTCTTAACAAAAATAGCATCCCAAATGAAAGAAACTTAATTTCGCTAAATTTGGACCAAGATGGAAAGAAAATTCATCGAGTTTATGAAATACGTAGCAACGGCAATGTCCTATTTGAGATATCTGAAGAGATCAAACTGGATCATCTGGATACCATTAGAAGAAAATACCACATATGAAATTAATATCTTGTCTCAAATGCAACAAAATGTGGTGATTTGTGTTTTTTATTTATTTCAAAAATGTTAAGACAGTTGTGATTTTAGATATGTGACTAAATCTTTATCTCTCCGAAACAATATCTTTAATCATGAATGTCAATTATGACAAGGAAAATTTTTGCATAAACCATAATCATAAATTTCTAAAATCAAAAGATGTGCAGAATGCGAAGATAAACTAAGAACATCGGGCATCACGTAACAATGACTAGATAACTCGTATGATAAAAAACAAAAAGGTTCCAGATATAACAGCCAGAGTAATCAGTTTTAGGATATTTTCTTTGCTTTTTATTTTTGCCAAGTCCATTCCATCTATTTTGAGCTCCTTGTACCTTCTTGATGTGGTGATTAGAAAATAAGTCAACAGAGCAGAAACTATGCTCAAAAGTATCGTCTCAATTGAAATTGAGTTTGTTTGTATTGCTGAGCCTGCAAATACGGGCAAAATACCCCATGAAACTACCGTGGAGATATTGTTGTGGAATCGTCCACCAAAAAGTTCCAAATTATAGGCAAACAAAAAAAATCCCTCAGCAATGCCTATGGGAAACAAGAGGGGTGAATCTAAAAATGCATAGTACATGCCGATGGCAAAAGCGACTCCTAATGAAAATATTGCAATAGATAAAATTTTTCTTTTTGGCAAGACCCCCCAGGGTTTAGTTTTTCCACCTACTGCATCAAGACAGTGGGCAGATACACCAACTGCAAGAAAATAGATTACGCATATTGCAGTAAGTCTATCCAGAGCAAATGTACCACCAAGCGAACCCCATGCAGCAAAGCATGTCACAATAGAAGTGTAAGGCAAGAACAGCATTCCAATACCAATCCTAAAGTTTCTTGGACCAATCTTTGGAACAAACCATTCTGAAGTTCTGTCTTGCATGCATTTTATTGTCAGATGTTGTTTATATGATCAATTGCATCAGAGTTGTTTTATACTAAAAATCACACTTCTACAATATGCAGAAATATAAAAAATACATTACAAAGGGGATAAACGAGCCACTATCCAAAGTTCCATTTCACAAGAAAGCCCCAATCAAACGAATCTCCATGTTAAGTAAAAAAATGATATCAGAATCAAAGATCCATGCCGCGGTTCACTTTGTTGATGCCATTGACAAAAAAATATCAAAGTACAGCATATTGCATAAGCATGACGCAGATGAAGTAAACATTATTCTTTCAGATAGCGATAGACTGGTCTATGAAATTCAGCTTGATGACGAAATCTACAAGGTAAGTTCGCCTGCGACCATATTCATTCCAAAAGGTGTCAAACACAGGGCAGATGTTATTTCAGGAAAGGGATTCTTTGTGTGTTTGATAATGTCTAACAAATACAAAACATCACAGCATTAAAACGAAGTCAATCCAGGCACACAAAATGTCCGTTATTAGTTAAATTCAAGTAATCCGCAATGCCAATAATTGAATAAAAAAATCGCTCAGGTTCTCCGTTCTCTTGAGAAAAGGGCAGATTATGAGCAAAAAAACTATAGCAAGATTCATCATAACAAAAGAATGCTTGCAATAACTAAAGATACGGGAATTTTTTACAACATGCTTCTCAGAATACAGAAACCCAAAAAGATACTTGAGATTGGCACGTCTTTTGGTTACTCTACATTATGGTTTGCAGATGCCATGGACAAGAACTCAAAGATAATCACCATAGAAAAAAACCCAAAAAAGATCAAACTTGCAAAAAAGAACTTTGACAAAGCTGGCGTCTCTGGCATGATAGAAATCAAAGAAGGCATAGCAAGGGATGTTCTGATTCAACTAAGTAAATTTAAAAAATCAAAAATCCAAGCGCGTTTTGATTTTGTATTTATCGATGCAGATAAGGAAGAATATCCGTTTTATTTTGATATTTGCTTGCCAATGCTAAAAAAAGGGGGCATAATTGCTGCAGATAACATTATTTTTCCAAGACGATTCAAAAAACACATAAAAAAATATCTGAATCACATCAATGAAATTCAAGATGTCCAGTCAATCATAGTGCCTATTGGCAACGGACAAGAGATATCTTTTAAGAAAAAATGACCCATTGTTCATGTTTAAATATGATAATAAGCAAATAAGAAAATATGTCAAAAAGAGTAACAATAATGATCGACGACGACCTTGATAAAAAACTAAGACAACATCAAGCTAAGATGATTCAGCAAAGTACTGGGGCATACAGCTATTCCAAAGCAATAAACGACATCTTAAGAAAATCCCTCAAATGAGTCTAAATAGTATCTAGATAATTCATCTAGATATTTTTCAATGAGGATTTTTTTGTGGAGATTGGACATAATTCTACTTGTAAAATATTTAACTACTTGCAAAAACAGAATAGTGGATTGACCAGACCGCTTGGAATTACAATTCTTGGAATCTTACATCTGATTGGCGGTGCAGTGTCATTGGTTATGGCCGCAATGGGTGCTGCAATGCTTGGCATAAGCGGCGGCATGGGCTACATGGGCATGTTTTCTGCTGCACTTGGCGGGGTGTTTTTGATAATATTTGGCGTAATTGCAGCAATAGAATTTGTAATTGCAGGTGCACTGTTTTCTGGCAAACCTTGGGGAAGGATTATCGTTATTGTATTTTCTATAATCGGCATAATAGTAGGCCTGGCATCAATAGTAGGAAACCCATTTTCTGCACTGAGCATAGTGCTTGATGGCATTGTATTGTGGTACATGTGGCGCCCACATGTCATTGCATACTTTGGCATATCTCAGCCATCTTATCAGACACCCGCAGAGCCAAAAAAAGATTCACCACTGGATATCCTAAAAGAGAGATATGCAAAAGGCGAAGTAACCAAAGAAGAATTTGACAAAATGAAAGAAGATTTGATCTAGATTACAAACTCTGATTTTAACAATCTAATAATTTTATAGTAATGGTTTAAAGCAATGATCAGAAAATTACTGCATGACCCTTGACTGCAACTGCACTGTCAATGAATACGGGGAATTGCTCCAAGAATGCGACGGGCACAAAGAAGCAAATTTTATGAAATAGATCCTCCCATCTTTTTGATTTTATGATGCCTCCTCAAAAGCGGAGGCAAATGAAATGTGCTAACTAGTTTATGTGAGCTATTTGGCTTCCAGCTAACACCGCGAGATGTCCCTGACTCAATGAAAGGCCAAATACAAAGCAAGGTATTAAAAAACAAAGGTAGAAAAAAATCACTTTTTGGTGAACTCTTGCAATATAGTTTTAATTCCAATATAAAAAATTTATAAAATTTAGCAAAATATTAAAAATATTATCAATTTTTGAGATAATTTTGGAATACTAGTCTTTTGATTCTTCATATTCTTCGTCTTGCTCATAATTTTCTTTGAGCTCTAGCTGGTGATCCTCTTCTTTCATCTCTTCTTGTTCTACTTTTTTCCATTTTTTTTCTATCTCTTTTTCTTTCTTTACCACGTCATATTACAGCAAAGCCAAACATATTAGAGAATTCACAATTTTCAACTTTGATATTCTCAAGAGACAATAATTTAGCCGCCAATGATCATATTCTCAGATACCGAATCAAAGAACAGCTTTATTGCAGCTATGACAATTATTGCAGAGACAAGAATCTGCAAAGATCTTTCCTTGACATCCAAAGAGAGTCGTGCACCGATTATTCCGCCAACAAAAGCTCCTGCAGCTAAAAGACCTGCCTGGATGAAATCTGGATGTCCCAATATGCTATGAGTGATGATTCCAGACAAAGATGCAAAAAGCAAGATGAATTGTGATGTGGGGGCAGCTTTTTTCATAGTCATTCCAATTCCCACCACCATTAACGGAACAAAGATTATCCCTCCACCTATCCCAAAAAACGACGAGATTATTCCTGCAAAAAAGCTTGCAGCAATTACAAACACAATCATTAATTTTGTGAGATTTTTTTGTTTGGTCTCTATTTTTTTTCTCAAAAATATATAGACTGCAGAGGATACCAACACAATTCCAAATAGTATCTTGAATATGGCAGGCGTGACATCACTTGAGACAAAGGCCCCCAAGACAGTTCCAGGAATGCACAATACTCCAAGCTTTAATCCAAGAGAGTAATCAATTCTTTTTTGGCGTGAATATGAAACTGTGGAAGATACTGCATTGCTAAAAGCTGCAAAGAGGCTATTACTTGCAGCTAGAGTTGGCGGAAATCCAAAAAATGTTAGTACTGGGACAACAATGAATCCCCCTCCAAGACCAATCATTGATCCTAGTATTCCAGCTACAAACCCCAACGGTACTAGCCATAATTGATCAATCATGATACACTCCGGTCATACATGTTATCTGCATGTCTTGAATTTAGTTTGATATGATGAATTTCCAAAGATACCCTTCGGTGTTTGTAGTGACTTCTAAGATTAGCTGTTTTTGGGCAAGGCCTGTAAGCTTGGAGCTGCTGGTGGCGCCCTTTGCATCCAAGTGATGAGATTTTGTAGCATCAACCCAGGAGGAGACAGATTCAAGATCTCCTGGCTTTTGGTCCTGCCAGCAATCACATACAAGTGACTCTACCATTGTTTCGTATGTAGTCTTGAGAGAATCAATATTGGACATATGGGGGTCTGTCTGAATCACACCCAATACGGCATCAGGAGAATCTGCACTTCCTATCATGTGAATATTTCCAAGAAACTTGCCGTCAGAGTCTTTTAGCTCAGTTGAGGTACAGTATTGTATTGATCTTTGTTTTTCGACGTTGCTGTAAAATGTGCAGTATTTTGCAATAGAGCCACCCGATATTTTTAGTGGACTGGACATGGATATTCCTTTTGATGCAAGGGATGATTTTAGAATGGAATTTGAATCATATGAAAGATCAATGGGAGTGATTGTAGCTGCAGTGTCATTAACTGGCAGTGCGTTTCGATTAATTGGAATTACAGTGTCATTAATTGGAGTTGGCACTCTAGTTGGAATTGGCTCAGTTACTGGTTTTTCATTAATTGGTTTTTCATTTGTTGTGATTAGTTTTTGATTCATGGGAACTAGTACAGACATCAGAATTATTGCAGTGATGATTCCAAAAATAACGGGTATGAAAATTTTCTTGTTCATTTTATTGACTCAAATATTATTATAACATAAGGTTTTGCAATTCTAAATTGAAATGATATTTAGCTTGGAGTCTTTTGTGATGTGAAATTTATCTACAAATCCAGAAGCCACTTCTAAAATGTATAGCGCCTCACCGTCAGGGGTAAAGCTTTGGCAGACCATAGTCTCAAGTGCAGTCTTGCATGGTGGAACATCTTTTTCTATATGAATAATGTTTCCGTCTTTATCAAACCAGATCATATCCAGTGGAAACTGCATGTTTAGCATCCAAAGCGAGTAGATTCCTGCTTTCTCAAAGACAAAGATCATTCCTTGGTTGTATGGGAGCTGGTCCTGAAACATCAGACCTCTGATGCGCCTTGGCTCGGTATCTGCAACTTGAACCTCCAATGGAATATCAGCTATTTTGATTGTACCCCTTGGAAATTCTACTGACTCTAGCTTGCTGTCACTTGGAATCGACATTAGTCCTACAACTCCTATAATTGCAGCAGCTATTGCCACAGGTATTAGAATTTGGGTTCTAGTTGCCATGAAAATAGTGATTTTTTCCTTTTAAAATACTGTATAGTGTGTATTATCATAGCCAACTAGGGCGATCTTGGAGGTATTGGTGTGTAATAGAAAAAAGATATAGCTTAGCCGGAGAGTGCTCATGGTAAAAATAAACATTTTCTGCCAGGATATGTAATGGTATTTTTTGATCTTGGATACAAGGGAATAGACAGAGATTTTCCAGAGATAAATGCAGTGACCCCATCATTATGACTTTGAAATGTCAATCATATTTTGTTTAAGCAGTGTATTTTGTAATTTCTTTAGAAAGTAAAACATTGCAAATATCCCATGGAGTAACAATCCAGTCCTTGTAAATTACATACGGATGTTCCATGTCATACATCATTGCAGAAACTTCGTTAATTTGTAGATCGTCAAAAATAACTCTTGCTTCTTCCAATTCTATGATGCGGGCAGGCATATTTAGGAAATCATCTGTATCTTTAAGATATTTCATTTTTTCAGTAATTGTCTCAATGATTATTCTATCATTGAGGTATTTGTTGGAATTTTCAAGTAAAATTTTACGAGTTTTGTTTTTAAACATGGAATCTATTATTGCCCCCAAAGTATCATCTTTTTTGAAAGTGATCGGAATTTTCTTTGGTAAATCCATGATTGAAAGATTAGTTTTACACCTCATTCCAATTTCCAGAATTTTTTTAGATGAAATTGCAGAATAAAATCCCCACTCATTGGCTATTACGGCATATGCTCTGCCTCTTTCTTTCCAGTATTTCATTAAATCTTTGTACTTTGTGTCTTTTGTAACAGTTACTGGATTTGGCTCCATAATGTCTTCAACATTTGTTCCAAAAAACAAACCTGAAGAGGGGGTTTTCAAAAGATTTTCCATAATCTCTTTGCCTCCAATTGTGCCTACTGGTTTTTCACCCTCTCTTACCATTACAGAATCAGTGACAGACTCTAAATATTGAACAAGCATTCCTGCAACGACCCATACTTCTGTTCCTTTATCGATATGAATACAAAGTGAATAGGTAAGTGTATCGGGCAGTAATTCCCCAAGTGTTCTTTCTGCTATTGGTAAATCTAGAGTCATGCATTAACTTGCGCTTTATTGCATAAAGCAACTATTAATAATTATCAAGATTGGAAGTGACTTTGATCAACAAACACTCAAGACATCTTTTTTCTAGATCTTCTATAATGTGATGATATTATTTTTAGAATTAAAGATATTTGATATTGCAAGTATCAACAGTGGTTTGTAGTTTTTTAGAATTTGAAATTGTATGGATTCAGACAAATCTCATATTTGATAATCAATGAGATCTTTTTAATAATTCAGCACCTAATTTTGATATGTGGCGTGAATATAGGAGTTTAAGATTGTGACAAAACTCTCAGATCTAACTTTAGAACAGATATTTGCTGAAAGATTAACTGATACGCCATGTGTTTATCTCAATAAAAAACGAGAAGTGTGGGTTGCCACAGAGATGTGTGTTCAGTATTTGGAATCTACCATAGACTCTATTGTAGTCAGAGATGACAACCTCAAACCGATTGGGATTGTAGGGGGATATGATTTGTTAGATAGCATACGAAAAGACCCAACTCGTGATTTTCAGTATAAAACAAACATAGAACAGATAATGTTCAAAGATCTTCTAATCGTCGATAAGGATACAAAACTTAAGGATTTGGTAGAACGATGGAAAGTATCCAGAAGAGCTTTTGCCATAATACCTAACAAGTTTCGCGGTTATTCACCCATTTCTGCAAGAAAGATGCTTGAAGTTGGCATAAGATACAAAACTAACATGACTGTCTCATCGATGCCAAAAAAGAAGATTATTACTTTTCATCCAGATGACTCACTTGGTAAAATAGTCAATTCAATGTTTGAAAATAAAACAAGGAAATTGTTGTTAGAGTATTCAAATCAATTCATCAGTGACAGGTTAATTCTTGAAACAATTTCCAATGCCCTGAAATTCCAACCCAACATTGAAAATCTATTTGATATTCCAGTAAATCAGATAAGGCTGAAAAAGGCAATGGTGATCAAAGAAGATCTAACTCTAGACAAACTTTGTTCACTTATGTATGAAATGGACCATCCTTATGTTTACTATAAAGACATTGTAGTTAGTCCTTGGGATGTATGTCTATCTTTGATAAATGAAAATATGACAGAAATTAGCGAGAAATATCAAATGAAACAAAAATGTCCTCATTGTGGAAAGGATGTGGATTAAATAATCTCATACCGTAAAATTTCATTAACATTTCATGCTTTAGAAATCAAGTCGGTAGGATTTACTACAAAATAGACACCGCAATAAGTTCGACTGAAACAAATTCCAAAAATAGAATTAATTTTAAAAAGTTCCGGTCTAATTGGACAAAAGTTTTGTTGCGTTTGTTATGATTTTTTCTATGTTGGCATCAAGTTCAGCAGATATCAAAACAGCATATTTTTGCATAGGAATAGTGATCATGATTACTTTTTTTCTCTTTGTTATCAAATAATCAATTGAACCCAATGATTCATCAAGATCTTTTGTCAGTAAAATTCCCAAGGCATGTTCTAGGCACATTTTATGATCTTCGTGATCAACTAATGGTACAATCCCTTCTTTGTAACCTCCTGCAATTTGTCTTCCCATATTGCTCAAGATTCCAGCAAAACGAACTCCGTTTTCATTTAATAATAACTTGCATTTTTGTTCTAAAATCTCATTTTCATCGTGCTTTTGAATCATAAGATGTTACATTAGTAAATCTTGATAAAAACATAGTGGTCATTTTAAGATACAGGAATAAACCATTATCAAATAAAATCAATCACGTGAATGTTTTTCCTATCTTCTAGTCCTAGTTCTACCAATACCTGACGAAGTTCAGATTCGCATCCTTTGGAGATTATAATGTAAAACGGAACATCTTTTCCTATGGATTTCCCCCTAGTCATTACTCTGTTTGCAAATTCTTGAAACTGTTGTTTGGTGTACTGGTTGTTGATATTGCCGCATGTTTTTGCCTCACCTATGTAATCTAGTTCACGGTTGATATCTTGCGCTCTCACATCTGGCTCAAAGATTTTTACTTTTTCACAATCTACATATCCTGAACATGCACAAGTTACAATTAATCCCATAGATTCAAAGTGCTCCATCAGTTTTCTCACTAGCCTTTTATGTTCATCAGGTATTGGGATAGAATCCATATTCAACAGTTTAATCGTGAATCTGCATCTTATTTCTTGTCAATTGAACCGCCCTGACCGTAAACTGCAGTCATGGTATAGCTACTGGTCACTCCCTTAATTGATCTTATTTTGCTTACTGCCAAATCCATATCACCTGGGAGGTTACCTGTAATTTTTACAATTATGTCATATTTTCCCATTATGACATTACACTCAACTACTTCAGGAATTTTGTTTAGATCTTCGATAATATTTTTTTCTTGTGAAGGTATACAATTTAACAAAATGTAGGCAAGCATAACTTATTTCACTATGTTTGGAATCAACTTAACTGCCTAAAAATACAGACTTTGAAATTCAGTTTTGAGAATCAAAGATCAGATTCATATCTTTATTATCAGTGATTAAATAATCTTATTTTACAACCAAAATGGGTATTTTTGAAGTAGATAGTAATCCCAGAGAAACACTTCCAAGAAATTTTTCCTTTGGAGCACCACTTCCTCTGGAGCCAATAACTATTAAATCAGATTTTAATGATTTGGCGTATTCATCAATTAACCGAACAGTTTCATTGCCACGAATAATCTTTCCTTGAAAGTCTATTCCATTTCTTGCTGCACTTGTTTTTGCGCGATTAATGTAATGCTCTCCATTTTTTCTTAGATGTAATGAATAGACATCATATACGCCCAATAAATTCATTGGATATATTGGTACAATATGTACTCCAAAAATTTTTGAATTGCATTGGCGTGCAAGAGATATTGCCTCGTTTAGCCCTCTAATAGAATTAAGAGAACCATCTAGTGGAACAAGCAGTTTTTTGAAACGATTTTGTAACATAGAAAAAAGGTAAAAAGTATTTTTTATTCTATAACAAAAGCTATCTTTACGTTTGTTCTATATTCCTTTATTTTTCCATTTTCGACTACTGCTTTGAATCCTAAAACATCCACAGAATGAATATTCTTAAGACTCTCTCCTGCTTTAGTTATAGCCGTTTTGGTAGCTTCTTCCCAACTCATAGGAGAAGAACCTATCAATTCAATTACTTTTACAACCATCTTGCCACCTCCAATTTTATAAAAAATGCCATGCTAGATAAAGTAGAGTTGCAGGTATCATTACTGAGAATAATCGTGTTGAAGATTAAAAAATCAGATAATTATGTGATTAATTCTGTTTTGTTTAGGTACTAGAATTTTATAAAAAATAGGAAAGTAAACTCTATTATGATTTATTGACCCCAATCAAAAATCACGCTTAAATCTGCCGCCAAATAGAAAAACCATACATTCTCAATATCATCTAAATTTTAATATAATTTATGAAACTTCGCTAATGTTTCTAGTAACTAGTATCTCACACTCGTGATCTCCTTTGAGCATGCATTTTGGTTGACTGATGGTAATTTTTTCATCATATACATCTGCAGCTTTTTCAATTATGCCCTCTGCAAATGCACATATTTTAAGATGTGAAATATAATGAATTGAGACTTTGTCCTTATCAAGGCGCATTGAATGTAATATTGGCGGATTAGTACCAGGAATTTGATTTCGGACTTCCTTGTGAATGTATTCTTCAGTATGTTCTAGAAAATCAAAGAGATCCCACTTTTTATCGATATACTTGCTAAATTGTGAAATCAGGTTTGGTGCAATAAACCTGCCAAACTCTCTGAGGAATTGGTCTAATGGTTTATGCGATAATTCGGCAGCAGCACTAAAAAGCTGTTTTACATCAAGGTTTGATGTATCCCCTACATAAAACGAAGCTTCAAGGAGATTTGCTTTTGTAACCCATTCCTGCCATTTTTCTTTTGAGCCTGCAAATAACTGTAAATTTATAAGAATTAACCAATGCAACAAGTGAACTTAATTTAAAAATATTAAAAGATGCCTATCATCTTATTTTAGGCATGTTCATCTGTAATCTTTCTTGATTTTCTCATATGACTCAAAGTGATAATTGTCTTCATTATCAGTCCACATTATTCTAGTGTCGCTCTCATGTGTAATGTTATGAAAATGTTTACAATGCCTGCCAATGAATTTTAGCAGATTTACTAGAGTACAGTAACAGCAATCATAATCATCATTTTGTGTAGTCATCAGGTAAAATACGGCATAATGATTTTTTAGTGTTTTTACTGATTAATAAACAGTTATAATATAAAATCCATATAAACTGTATAAATTTTTGATTAAAATGAGATAGTCTTAAATTTATAATTGCCATATTTAACGATATGAAAGCATCAATATCGACAATCACATTAACTCTAGTTTTAGTTATATCGCCATATTTTATGGATGAAGCATTTGCAACAGAAGAACATCATAGTCATGATGAACATATTCATGATTCGAAAACTTCAACTATTGCCACACTTGTTGGAGTTGCAAGTTTAATCACATCTCTATTAATTGTAAGTAAAATAATTCCTACTGGAAAACGACTTGAATCATATCTAGTCTTGTTGTTTTCTTTTAGTGCGGGTATAATACATATTTTATTAGGTCCAACTCACTATACCCAAGTAGGAACAGAGCACGGCATTTTCTTTTTTGTAATCGGCACTTATCAGGTAATGTTTGGAGTGTTGTACTTTGTATCAAAAAGGCTGACAAAAATCACAATAGTAATTCTGATTGGAAATATTATTTTGTATGCAATAACAAGAATTGAAGGAATTACAGAACCGTTTGTTGCACCAGAAGGAATAGACATAACAGGAATAGTTACCAAAATCATAGAAGCATCGCTAGTGGCAGTTTTGATAAAACACATTGTTTTGAAAAAAGAAAAATTGGGGGTTACGGCATAGATTGAACATTTATGATACAAAACTGATCAATTGTTACAAATGTGGAAAATGGGTTGGTGAAGTAGCATACGATGCAGAAATTATTTGTCCCAAGTGTGGTGATTGTGCAGATCCCTTTCCAAAGGGTGATGATTTGTTACCAATACCTGTAAAAAGATCATATTGGAAAGAATCACTCAAAGAGGGGGCATAATCTTGCATCAAAAGTCATGGCTTTATGACAAAATATGCGCAACTAAAAACATAAAAGGATATCAAACATACCAGAGTAAAACAGTATCAACAACTAGAATCAAGATTGGAGTGGTAGGGGGTTTGGCAGGTGGTTTTGCCGTACTCTCTAGTGTATTTGCAATTGATTCTCAGTTGGGCATAGTACCTGGAATCTTTTACAAAGTAGTTGGTTTACCTCTAGGTCTTGATGGAATATCTGCTACCCTTTTTGGCATGATATCTCACATGTTAACTGCAGCATTGATTGGGATAATTTTTTGTTATTGTTCGGGACTGCACCCAAAACTTGAACTGACTTCCTATAAAAAAGGGGCACTCGCAGGAGGAGTTTCAGCCATTGTTGTGTATTTAGTATTTTTTATTCCCATCACACTCTTGATTGTACAGCCTTCTCTGAAAGCAGGGATGCATGATGAGTTTGGGGTTATTGCAACATTATCCAATATCGAATCTGCAACGCTGGTAAAAAACATGAATTTGATAATTTGGGGTGCGCTAGAAATTCACATAGTTTTTGGAATTATTATGGGAATCTTTTGTGCAATGACAATAGACAAGACAGTGAGAGAAACACCATACAAGGTGGGAAACATGTTAAAAGTTGTGACTATTGGGGTTGTCTTAGGAAGTGCAGCATTGGGTGCGTACTATGTAATAGTTTCAGAATATACTCCAGCTCAATCTACTGATGAAGTAACTTTACAGCTTGATCAACTACAGAAAGGTCTCAATTATGCAAAATTTGTTGATATGAAAGAAGAGGAACAAGATGTGCTGGTAAAACAGATGTCATCTGGAACAAGGGAGATAATAATTAAGAAGGCAAGAAACTTTGGTTCTGAAATAAACGAAGACATGAGCTTGATTACAAAAAATCTGGAATCCCCCGATGACATGAAGTTTATCAGAGCAGCCAAGATTCACGGGCTAAAAGGAAATGAGGCCGATGGAAAGGCCATGATTGTTTCTACGGGCAAACTAGAGTATTTGAGGTTGGAGGACTTTTTTGTAACAAATGGAATTGGGTTACACGTATACCTTACAAAAGCCGGAGATGTCGATTCTGGATATGATTTGGGAAAATTAAAGGCAAACAGAGGAGATCAAAATTACCAAATTTCTTCCATTAATACAGACGAATACAATATTGTTGTTGTGTATAGCAAGATTTTTGATCTTTACTATGCTTCGGCGAATTTATACTGACACTTAATTTATCAACGGTATTTTTAGTTCAGGAATATAGACAGTTGACGGATAAGATTATTGACATTATTCGCCTGCTCCTGAAAATTTGATGGCTCCAGTGATTACAACGGATTATCTATGTATCTCAGATTGTCATATTGATGTCATAACATTACTATGCAATGGTGGAAAGAAAAGTGAAGTTACATGTGAAATCTGATCATATTTTTAGTTTAATTATTGCAAACAAACATACTCCAAAACATAAGATTCTCGTCAAATTTTTTCTTTGATAAAAATAGGGACATGCATATTATTGGTATTCAAACATTAAAAGTAGACTGGAGATTATTATGATGTTCCAAAACGGACGTTTTTTGGGATAAAAACTTCCGACCATTTTAATATCTTAAATGATGCAATAGAATCATGGGAAAACGAGTTACAATAATAATTGATGATGACATCATGGTAAAGGTAAGAAAACTGCAATCAGAGAGGATAAAAAAGTCAGAAAAGTCAGTCAGTTTTTCAAGAATGATTAATGAAGTATTAAGACTATCTATGAAAAAAGGCTGTGTAGAAATCATACAAAATTAGCAAACAATCCCTTGTAATTCTGTAAACATTATACGTAATCACTCGATACATCAGTTCTCTGTTCTGCGTTGATATCTTTCTGGATGTTACATTATCTCCAAACATTCTCTTTATGACAGAAAATATCGTCTCTGTCTTGTTTCTCTGATGGTATGATTTATGGTCATATCCTTTCCTTTTGAGCATCTTTCTGTAGTGGCCTCGAGTCTTGTACACTGGGACGTCAGCGTATCTTGGTGGTATTATGCTTGTAATTCCCAGATTACTAGCTGCAACATGGTTCTTTTCTGAATCATATCCCTTGTCTGCCACAATAGTATCTATTGGTAAAATGCTGTTTGTCTTTTTCAGTAATGGCTCAAAATCTATTCCATCGTGTCTCTGACGATGCCGTATTTTTACAGTGCATATTATCTGTTTTTTCATGTCTGCACAAATTGAGAGTTTGACAAACTTCCTTCGTAGTTTGGCACGTTTTGTATAACAATATGATGACTGTCCGTGACCAAATCCTGTCGCATCGATTCCTGCAAATACATTTTTGATTCTGACATGAATCACAAATGATTCCAAGATTTTCTGTAGTACTACCGTATCTAGTCGGGCAGCTGCCTTCTGTATGATGATTCGTAGCATGATGCAGATAATTAAAAGAGCAAAAGTACCGCCATACCTGCACAAGACTTTCAATCACGTGTATACCGTATGGCAGCACATGATACTTCTTACACTGCGTCAGTACGAGTCTAAGAGTTACCGAATGTTCACATCTTTTCTTGAAGAATGTTTTGGTATCTGCAAATGTTTGGGTTTGTCAAAGATTCCACACTACACCACCATGGTGTATCTTGATGGTTTCATGGAATGATGGAATAGTGATATCAAATGGATCTGATGATATTATGTGATCTACAATATGGTCAAAAATTGATGGTTTCTACACAGTCATGAAAAAATAGACTTTTACTCTTCTGCAATAAAAATAAGATTTTGCACTAAATCCTCCTTTAATTATGGTGATGGGAACTAGTTTTACCTTTGAGATTAGAAAAAGTTTAGTCTTTCCAAATCTATCTAAGATATGGTGAATAATACTGATGAAAAAGAAGGAATGAAAAATATCAAGACATTAGGTCTTGTTAGTTTTTTTACAGATTTTTCATCAGAGATGATACTTGGAATTTTACCATACTTTGTCACAAGTACGCTTGGTCTCTCAAGAACATTTCTTGGAATACTTGATGGTTCAGCCGAGCTGTCAAGCTATGCATTTCGAATGGTATCTGGCACCATATCTGATAAAATAGGCAAAAGAAAAATTCTCGTAGTTTGGGGTTATTCACTATCTACAATAAGCAAACCATTTTTTTCATTTGCAAATAATTGGCTTGATACGTTTTTAATAAGAACTACAGACAGGGTAGGAAAAGGGATACGAACTGCTCCACGTGATGCATTAATTTCTGAATCAGTACCCGACTCTAAACATGGAAAGGCATTTGGATTACATCGGACACTGGATCAGCTTGGCGCAATAGCTGGCCCTCTAGCGGCATTTCTCTTGCTTCAAGTAGTAGATATTAGAACCATCTTTCTTTTCTCGCTAATACCTGGCGGAATAGCAGTTTTGATATTGATATTGTTTGTAAAAGAAAAGATCAATCACAAGACAAATAATACTGTCAAAATCTTTTCTCTTTTTGAAAAAACACTCAAAAACAACAAGCCCTTTGTGTTTTTTCTTGTGGTAAGTGCAATATTTGGTGCAGGTGCGTTTAATTTTTCATTTGTCTTGTTGCGCTCATCAGATCTTGGTGTAGAAAAAAACTTCATTCCTATAGTTTATCTGGTAATAAATGTGGCATACGCTGCAATTGGGTTTCCAATGGGTGTGCTTTCAGATAAAATTCGAAAGGAAATAGTCATTTTGATCTCATATGGGATTTTTGGACTTTCTTTGTTTTTTATGAGTTATTCACATGATACAAATACAGCATATGTCATCGCAGCAGTCTTTGGATTATACCTTGGAATCTCTGAGACAGTACAGCGTGCAATAATTCCAAGGTTTGTCGGCTCTGAATTAAGGGGAACTGCATTTGGAATTTACAATTTGGTTTCAGGTGTTGCGTTTTTTGCAAGCAATATTATGTTTGGATTTTTGTGGGATTCGTTTAGTCTTGATATGGCATTGTGGTATAGTGGAATAACTACAATAATTGCAAGTTGTGGGTTGATTGTATTTATGAAAAAATTCAAGCCTGTTATTTCGTAAAAAACTGTCTTGCTCTCCAATAAAATGAAATTCTGTACTATTATTTCTATCAGAAAAACATGGGATGATACGAATCCTCCTTTAACTAGAAAGGTAAGGAAAAAGATCTCATATGAAGGCCACACTCTTTGTGCTCTCCTTGTTCCCACCACCAACGTCCCGCTTTCAAGTCTTCTCCAGGTTTGATTGCTCTGGTACATGGTTCACATCCAATACTTGAATAGCCCTTGTCAAGAAGACTATTGTACGGGAGATTATTTTTCTTGATATATCTCCATACCTCATCCCAAGTCCAATTAACGATAGGATTAATCTTGATAATTCCTCCATGTAATTCATCAATCTCTATTATTTTGGCATCTTTTCTTACTTCAGTCTGATCTTTTCTTAGTCCGGTAATCCATCCATCAAGTGTTTTTAGATATTTATTTAGTGGATGAACTTTACGGATTTCACAACACAATTTTCTATTTTCCACACTCTCATAGAAAAGATTCATTCCTTTTTCTCTGACCATATCTTCAACTTCTTTAGTATCAGGAAACAAAACCTCAATTGTGATATTGTAACGTTTTCGAATAATATCCATGATGTCATATGTTTCTTGAGGTAGTCGTCCTGTATCAAGAGAGAAGAATCGAAATTTTGGGTTAATCTTTATCATCATATCCATAATTACTACGTCTTCTGCACCAAAACTTGATGCTTTAGCAACTCGTGGATGAAGATTATCAGAAGCCCATTGTAATGCATCCTCAGCAGTTTTGAGTGTAGAATTTAGTTTATCGATCTGCTCTTTGGTAAATTTTGCCACATTTGATCTCAGTTGTTTTGTTTTATATTAATTACCAAGTATTCTGAATCATAAACAGGTTCAAGTGACAATTAAAAGATGTCAGAGTTTCTTATATTGTAATATTTCTATCAATTTCTTCTAAAACTCTAATATGATATGTTATTATTTCGTATTCCCTTTGAAGTTCTTTGGATAATTGATGTGAATTGAGATGTTTTTTATAGGCACCATTGATGTCGAAAGAAAAGACGTATTTGTATTTCTAACCCAAGCCTCAATGTATTGACATGTTAGTGGACTAATTTCTCCATCTAACGAGCATTTTTGCTCTACTGGGCATACAAGACACGGTGCATTCTCGATTGACTGGACACTGATTGGAGTTTTTTTGAGAATTAGTTTGTATGTCCATCTGCCTTTATCTAGAATTTTTTCTCGGTAAATAGTTCCCATTCGTTCTAATTTTAATGCAAGTCGAGAACCATCCCTACTTGTAAGTTTAAGTTTTTTCCACAGATCACTTTGAAACATTCCATCAGATTCACGTTCAGATAAAACATCGCAGATTTTGTTTGTGAGTCTTTCCATGTCAACTTTTTCAATTTGGAAATTTTCAATCTCTTGATCTGTTAGTTGTTCTTCTAACTCTTCTTCTAATGTTTTTTCAGCTTCTTTTTTAATTTCTTCTAATTCTTTTTTAGTTAGTTTCTTTTCTTTAGATAATACTTTTTTTGCTGGTTTCTTTTCTTTAGAAGGTACTTCTTTTTTTGCTGGTTTCTTTTTATCATCCGCTTTTGCTGGTTTCTTTTTGATCTTTTTTACACCTTTTACAAGATCATTTTTCTTTTTAGCCAAAATTAGATCTCTCCAAAATTAAAAACGAAATTGCCATATCTGCAATTAACAAGATTTTTTTCATACTGATAAAGATTAGTATTCAAACCTAAAATCATTTCTCTATAATTCTATTGGACATTATTGAGCTGTGAAAAATTGTCAGTTTTTATTCAGATATTTCTCAACATCATGGAATTGTCTTTTTGTGTATCAGAATGAATCTTTCTTAATGTTTCATGTATCTGATTTCTAAAAATTGTCAAACCTATTCTCTTTGCATATGGTTCCCCTTTTACAAAAGATTCTGCCATCCTGCTCACGAATTTAACATCTACTTTTGGCGGCATTGGCGGTTCAAAGGGATCTACATAAGCTTCTATGATAGTTGGCACATCTTGTGACATTGCTTTATGCATGACTTTTTTAATTTCATGAGGATCCCTGATTGAATATCCTTTTCCGCCACATGCTTCTGCAAACTTGACAAAATCAATTGGAGAAAATTCTACCCCATATTCAGGATTTCCAAGAAATGCCATCTGTTCCCATCTAATCATCCCAAGAATGTCATTTTTTATGATGATAACTTTTATTGGAAGATCATATTTCACGGCTGTAGCAAATTCCCCCATCAGCATTGCAAACCCGCCATCCCCCACAAAAGCTATGGATTGTCTGTCAGGAAATGCAATTTGGGCTGCTATGGCATAAGGTAATCCGCATGCCATAGAGGCAAGAGTTCCGGAAAGTGAAAACTTCATGCCTTTCCTGATATTGATATAACGTGCTGCCCAGATAGTATTAGTTCCGCTATCTACAGAGATTATTGCATTTTCTTTAAGTTCATCCGAGACTGCAACTGCAATTAGCTGCGGTTTGATTGGTTTTGCCAAAGGATCTGAAGAATGCATAAGACTATTCCATTTCCTCATGGATTTTTGTTTAGATCTTAGAAACTTGTCATCCTTTTGACGTAATAACGGCAATAACTTGTCAAGAGTAAGTTTTGCATCACCAACAAGGCCAACTTCTACAGGATACCTCAATCCAATTTTTTCAGGAAATAAGTCAATCTGAATTCCTCTTGCGTTTCCTGGTTTTGGGAGATATTCAATATACGGAAAAGATGTTCCAATCATTAACAAGGTATCTGCTTCAGTCATTGCATCACTTGCTGGTTCCGTCCCGAGCAATCCAAGACCTCCTAGATTATACGGATCATTATCAGGTATGACTGCCTTACCAAGAAGTGCTTTGACTACTGGTGCTGAAAGTTTCTTTGCAATAGAAATAACCTCATCGCCTGCGTCAAGAGCTCCTTGACCTACCAACAAAACTATTCTGTTACCTGAATTGAGAATCTCAGCTGCATTTTCAATCAACTTTTGATCTGGAATTCTTGCAGAAGTTAAGGATAGAGCATGTGCGGTATGACCTCCCACATTATGCCTAGTATATTGCCCTTTGAGTTTTCTTTCCTGTATGTCTATCGGAATAGTCAGGTGACTTACTCCCCTTAATGCAAGTGCATTTCGACATGCAATATCTATGATTGACTCTGCGTGTTCTGGACCATTGATCATATTGTTGTAAACTGCAACGTCTGAAAATAATTGCAAAAGATTGATATCTTGTTGATATTTCGAACCCATCATGTCCGAGTATGTGTTTCCAGTGATGGCAAGTACTGGAGCACTGTCTGCCTTTGCATCATATAATCCAGTTAGTAGATTAGTAGCACCAGGTCCTGATGTAGATACACAGACTCCGATCTTGCATGTATATTTGGCATATGCACATGCCATAAAAGCAGCTGACTCTTCATGTTTTACTAGAATGAATTTAATCTTATTTTGACGACGTCTTAATGCTTCAATTACTCCATTGATCCCATCTCCAGGTAATCCAAAAATTACCTCTACTCCCCATCGAAGTAAACCTTCAACAATTATGTCAGCTGTTCTAAGCCCTTCGTATTCAGTCATAAAATAAAAAACCCGCATTTAGATAAGAATATTCCTAAACTATTTTGAAGCATGTGTGACACACAAAGACTTTGTATAAAAATTCCTTGGTAATTATTACACATGAATAGTTTTATGAAATTATCATCATACTCAAATACACTGTAGTTGTAACAAAACAAATTTCAAATAAAAATTAAATAGTTTGATTCTATTCATAATTGTCAAGCATTTTTAGACAATAATTACAAACGGGGTAGCCATTATCTTCATCAAACTCTGTTTTACATCTTTTACATATTTTCTTTACACTCATCGACTCTCACTCCTTCGCATAATCATAGTCTAAACAGTAGAGTGAAATCTACATCTCCGATAGTAAGCAAATTCACACTATTGCACTTTGGATAATGACACTTTCCTTCTGCTAATTCGCTAGATTTTTCATTTCTTGGTATAATATTTCTTTTATCTTCAGGCTTTTGAATCTTTTTCTTCATTCCATAACAAGTTACATAAATTGTCTTGGCTAATGCTCTCAACTGGATAAGTATAGGAAAATTTCAAAACATCCATAATTATTCTTAGATCTTCATCAAATCCAATCTGGTATGCAGATATTATTTGATCATAGTTTTCTTATTAAAAAAGATATGAATTTCCAATTTTGATAACTACATTTCATATTTAATAGCGGAATAACATTACAAATCATGAAAGTGGAAACACATGATAGTTTCGCGTATCCAAAGGAAGAACACCAAGCAATAAAGATGCTGGTAAATATCATCAACAAAACTTCAAGTAAAATAGAAACAGGGGATAAAGTCAACCCTTCAGATCTAAACAACATTAACAAACTCATAGAATGGATAGACAAATGTCACCATGCTAAAGAGGAAGAGGTAATAATTCCAAAGTTACAGTCCAAGACTAAGAACCTTGATGAGTCAATCAAAACTTTGTTAAATGATCACAAATTAGGTAGAAATCTTGTACATAACATACGAAATGACTCAGAAAACTGGATGGGAGAGCACAAACCAAATGAATCGCTGGCAAGAAATCTGCGTGCATATGCTGCTTTTCTTTCCGAACATATTGAAAAAGAAGATCAGGTGTTTGATGCAAAAGAGACCAAGTTATTTACAGATAAGGATCATGAAGAGGCAATAACACAATTTGATGAAATAGAGAAAAGAATAGGTCTAGGTACTAGTAAAAAGATGAGAGTGGCAGTCTTTGATTTACACAAGAAATTAGGTTAGTTGTAAAGGAAATCTGGATTATTGTGATTAATAGAAAGGATTTGAATCTATTCTTAGATTGTTATTTCTATATATTGTTATTTCTGGTTAATAGTACTATTATGGGGTTTAATTAGCAACATGTCAATTGATTGGACATTCATCCGATCTGATTTTCAACATTGATATTTTGCCTTGGGTTCTAATAAATCAAATTCACTTACAAGAAATGTGGGAAAAAGACCAATAGGGATAACAATACTTACCGCTACTAGCATAATATATGACAGACTGATGTTTCTCAATGGAATCGGAATGATATCATCTATACCATTACAATCAAGGTGGAAATACCAGTGACAGTAAAGGTAGAATAACTCTACACACTTTTTGTTATGAATAAATCATCTAAATCAAAAAACGATAAATCCGAACAGTTCTCACGTGATACAGTATGCACATGTCAAAAATGCAATCATGACATGGTAAGGGACTGTATGAAAATAAAATGTATGTGTTGTAATAAAGCAAGTCATTCCATGGTACTTGATGGAATTGTGGGATTCGCTAACACAAGTAAAAGACAGGGACATTATACCGAAGTACGTTCCGTATTAGTTTCAACTGATTCTGTTAAACTCCATGGAGACCTGACTATTCCAAAGAATGCTGAAGGAATTGTGTTGTTTGCCCACGGTAGTGGAAGTAGCAGGCATAGTCCTAGAAACAAGTATGTTGCTCAAATTCTCCAAAAAACAGGTCTTGCTACCTTGTTGATCGATTTACTAACAGAAGAAGAAGAAAAAGTAGATGATTATACTACACACCTTAGATTTGATATTAGATTGTTGGCAAAACGATTAGTTGATGCTACTAACTGGATAACAAAAAATCATGATACAAAAAATCTTAGCATTGGATATTTTGGTGCAAGTACAGGTGCAGCAGCAGCGTTGGTTGCTGCAGTTGATTGTCCTGACATCATCAAATCGATTGTCTCAAGAGGAGGACGACCAGATTTAGCTGGTCCATTATTACCACACGTTAGAGCACCCACTCTCCTAATAGTTGGCGGAAATGACAGTCCAGTTATAGAGATGAATGAAGAAGCATTAAATCTGCTTAAAATCGAAAAAAAGATGGCAATAGTTCCCGGAGCCACGCATTTGTTTGAAGAACCAGGAACACTTGAAGAAGTTGCACGACTTGCAGCTGATTGGTGTGTAAACCATTTAGCTAAGACAAAATCAGGAAAAGGAGACTGAGTTGGAACCTACTGATTTTAATATTGTTTTTAAAGATAGAGTCGATGCAGCCAAGAAACTTGTCAAAAATATGGAATGGTTAAAAAAAGAAGATCCAATAATTCTCGCTATTCCAAGGGGCGGTGTAGTTACAGGCGATGTCATATCTTCTGAATTAGGTGTAAAATTGGATATTATAGTTTCAAGAAAAATAGGTGCTCCTTACAATCCAGAACTTGCAATTGGCGCAGTAACACATGATGGAAGTTATTTTTCAAATATAGAGATCACAAGAATGTTAAATGTTCCACAAAAATACATCGATTCAGAGATATCTGCACAAATAAAGGAAATAGAAAGCAGATTGATGAAATTTAGAGGAACAAAAGAATATCATCTGGAAGGAAGAACAGTGGTTTTGGTTGATGATGGAATTGCTACAGGGGCAACCATGTTTGTAGCTATCCAGTGGGTAAAAAAACAAAAACCAAAACAAATCATTGTGGCAATACCAGTAGGACCAAAAGATACTATTGATAAACTAAATGAAACAGTAGACAAAGTTGTAGTTTTGCAATCTCCTCTTGACTTTAATGCAGTTGGAGAATTCTATAGGGAGTTTGATCAAGTTAATGATTATCAAGTACAAGAAATTATGAGCAAACATGGTTACAAGATAAAATTGATGGAATAGTGGCTCATCGTACAAACTTTTCTGATTTTAGACTCATTATGACATCTCATAGGCTTTATGACTTAGTCTTTAAACATGACATATGGAGATAACATATCATACATTATTTTGGATGCTTCTTGAATGCTAGAATTTTCAGAAATTCTTCCTTAACATTAATTGGAGAATGATGTATTTCAAAATCTGAAATTGTTCTTCCGAAATTACAAGATTTATTTCTGATTTTTTGCAAGGAAAACAGGATTCTTCCAACCATTTATCGTTTAGTAGAACAAATATGTGAAAAAATGAAATCTTTCAAGTCAAAATCTATCAGAGTAGAGGTATTTTGAGTCAATTTGTATTTTACAGGAAGAAACGAATGATTTTTCGAAATTTTTGTGCATCCGACGCTATTGCCTTGATAACTTATTACAAGATTCCAATTCTAGTTAGAAAATTAATTCAAAAAAAAATTGAAAAAAGTAAGAAAAGTGAAATCTAGGATCGGATTATTGGACTAGCATTACCCGATATTTTTACAATATCATCATCTGAGGCAATTTGTTTTATCTTATCTAATTTCATTCTACTCATTGCAAAAAGTACGTTATGTTTGTTGGTATTTTCTGCCTCTAGTGAGAACTTTTCTCTTAAATCATACAATTTTCTATCCATCTTAACATTCGATTTGTATTCAATGATAAGAATCACTTGAGGTTCTTGAATATATTCAGAAGACAGTTTTCTCTCCAAATACATTACTCTGTGTACCAAATTTGGATCTACATTTGGCAGACATTTTTGTAAGTTTGACATGTATTGGTCGTATATGGATTCCAATTCTTGACTCATGAGGATCATTACTATTTAGTAGTTATAAGAATTCTGTTGTCATCATGTGGTGTATAAAACAACAAGCCTTATTGCGATGGATCTCACATAAAGATAGGATTCAAAGCAACAGAAATTGAGGTTTAGAATTTTTCTTTTTTAATGGTATTCTTCACACCATGCATATTTTTAGAAAGAAATTAGTGCAAAATCTAACCACCTAACTATATACCCCGCGCGTTATGTCCCAGTACAAATTTGAACCAGAAACAAAATTTACAAAAATAACGAATCCAATAGACTTGTCTCCATACAGTTGCTTTTCTAAGACTCGTTTTTGATAGAATTAACATCAATCTTTTTTGACTGTTCATTTTTATGCGTAGTTTTAGTGTCGCTTTAGAAATGCTTCACTAGATAGTTTTAATCCACAAATTTTGTTTATCTACAGATTCAAGTCGATCCACAGACTTGCATGATCAGACGCTGCATCTTTTTCAGTTTTTATTTCAGGAAAATGTGGGAAAAGAGTTCCATTCTTTCCACCCCCAAACTCCGTGCATTTCAACTCCTGCACGTTCTACTAGTTCGACTAACTTTGGAGAAAGCAGAATATAATCAAGCTTGCCTGATGCAGTTGCATTTCCATGAGTACCTTCCCTGCCATCTGATTCAAATTCATCAAGAACCATTACATTTGTTAGATTAGAACCGTTTCCAATCAGAGGCAATAGTGAGTCACTATCAGGAGTATCGTTGAGATCCCCCATTAGTGTTTATCATGATTTGAACTTAATCTCTTTGTTAAAAATTCTTTATAGATCTAGTTTCAGGCGTTATCACTACAAAATCTCAATTTTCATCATAATGTTCGAAGTTCATTCTACATTTATCAAAAGTTAAACAAATTTACAGATAGTTGATAAACATCTTTATTAAATTTAAAAACCATTATGTAATGTCGAACATGTTAGTACTAGAACCAAGTAAATCAACATTAGAAAAACAAATGTTAGAAGAAGTGGATTTAGTTGGAGTTGTAGATAAACTTGGTAGAATGCATAAATTTTTTGGCTCCAAAGACATCGGTCTGTCAAAAGATAAAAAAGACATGTTATTCATGCAGATGGCCCTTCATAGCTCAATGCAACACGATTTTGATGAAGAATTGGGACCGACAAGTTTTTGTTTAGTACAGCGAGATAATTTAAAATTCATCTCAAGACCAATTTCAGATAATAGAACCGTTTTTGTTGTTACAAGCAATAACCTAGACTATGAAAGTACCATGAAGAAGGTAACTAATTACTGTAGTTCTCCTGTTTTAGGAACGCTTTCTGCATGATTTTACTTGTACTCTCCATCATTTATTTGTCATCTCCCATTTACTGACAAATTCTGCAGAGACGAAGATATGCAGCTAGATGGATATTCTTAAGTATAATTTTTGGAATTGATTATATCTTTCTGGATCTTGATAAGGGGGCAGGTATAGATATTTTATTTTTCTCTCTAAATTCCTCAAGTTGATGTTTGGCATCATCAAAGTCTTCAGAATTTAACATTTTTTGATACTCTTCAAGAAGCCATGTTTGGATGTGGTAGTATGATTCTTTTATTGCTTTTTGGAAGTGAAATGGGCTTCTGTAGCGGTGTTCATATTATTCCTTTTATAACTGCAATAATTTTTCATTGGAAGTCAATAATAGGATAAAACCTGCGACTTAATTAAAAATTCATAATTCTAAAATAGAGTGTTAATTGATATCCCTTCAATTTTATAATTATCCTTTTTTGGTTCAGATTTTTAACAAATCATTATTAGATAATTTGCATAAAAAAGATGATTAAAGATGTATGACACGAAAGAACATTGGGAAAATGTTTGGAGTGGAAAAAAATCTAACGAAGTCAGTTGGTATCAGGAATATCCAAAGACAATTACAGTACTCGAAATGTGGCAATAAAATCAGAACTATCACACTTCATGGAAGAGTAAAACAAAAAACTACATTCTATTCTTCTAACTGTAATGATATGTACCGAAAATGTGTTTGTATTTGTTTTCGTGCAGATAAAGATCTAGAATGACATAACAGAGAAATTATTAGAACTATGATTAGACTAATTTCACATATTTTCTAAAATCGTTAAATCTATTGCGAATGGTTACTTTTGATATTCCAGAAATTCTTGAGATTTCAGACTGTGATAAATTTACATTGGTTCTGATACATGCCATATAGATTATAGTGGCAGCTACAGCATCAGGTTTTTTTCCTGCAGTTAGTTCTTTTTCTTTTAGCACATCAAAAATTTTTATTGCTTCTCGTTTAGTGATTTCAGGTAATTGCAAGTTATTTGCAAATTTTATGATGCTGTTGATTGGATCTGTTATAGAAACAGTCAACCTTAGATTTTGAAATAACATTCGATATGATTTTGCAATTAATTTTCTTCTTTCTTGTAGATGATCTGCAATGTCGATGATTGTTCTGGTAGTATCCATGTCTCTGCATGCGACATACATACAAGCCCCTACTACAGATTTAATAGTTCTGCCACGTACTAGTCGCGCCTTTGCAGCTTTTCTATAAAGATATGCGGCCCGCTCAATGATGGCATCCGAGAGATCCATTTTTTCTTTGAGTTTGCCCATTTCGTACAGTGCACTTTTTAGATTTCGCTCCGAAGTGGTTTTTACTTGACTCCTGGAATCCCACAATCTCATTCTGTTCATGAAATGTTTCATTTGGTAACCTAATGGTTTTCCAACAAAGTCATGATTGGACTTTCCGATAATTGTAGATAGTCCCCTGTTATGCATTGTCAATGATGTTGCAGGACCTGTTCTTGTATTTTCCATAAAACTGTCATAGGATGACTCTGCACGTTCATCATTCATTTTTTGTTCTAATACTTCCCCACAGTTAATGCATATCTGCTCTCCAAGGTCTTTATCACAGACTGATTTCTGATGAATACAAACTGAAAGTGTACCTGTCATTTTATTTTTTGTATTGGAACTAACAATCTATAACTAAAGTCAATCAACATACATTGTGAATGAATTTGTTTATCAGTAACGTTACCGCATCGATGACAAAAAAAATCATTTGGCTCTTTACATATGTTGCATTTTTTATTAACTTCTAACTTTGTCCCACATTTTCTACATCCATCTAATCTCATGTTGTTACATTACGTCATTATTTTATTTAAACGGTATGAAAATTAGACGAAACTAATTAGCTGTATCTAATGTTGTCATGGTTTCATTCCATATTCTCATTCTATAGAATCAGAATGATAGAATAAAATCAGATGCATGTTTAATTACTAAAAGAAGATACTAAAATTATGACACAAACACTACAAACTCAATCTAACAAAAAATTATGGGTTTTAGTTAATTCACTGAAAGAAAATACAAAACAAGAAGATCTTGACCGCATTACACTACAGGTAAGTAACCTTGTTGATGAATAGCATTCTAGAGGAAAATTTATCTGGTCTGGACCCCTTGACAACAATAAAATAGGTTTGGCAATTTTTGAAGGTGAAGAAAAAGAAGCAACCCAGCTTCTCGACGAGCATAAACATGCT
>Ga0209751_10000412_pt1 | contig 46008 bp, 38 predicted proteins | sample RifCSP13_1_FD_184019 | JGI IMG/M metagenome (GOLD analysis project Ga0209751, IMG submission 184019) | Soil microbial communities from Rifle, Colorado - Rifle CSP2_sed 13_1 (SPAdes) (version 2) | ecosystem: Environmental > Terrestrial > Deep subsurface > Rock core/Sediment | place: Rifle...
CGCCAATCAGCTCTGGAGCAGCCTGGAAGAAGTGATCGAGAAAGTTGAGCAGGTTTTCCATCAGCAGAATGCCCCAGACTATGAATACCGGTTTGTACTTTCTAAAAACATATGACTACCTACTTAGATACCGATGAATCGTAGAATAATCCCCTTGACCAAAGTGTGGTCTTTAAGAAAAGATTCCATGCTCAATCCTTTATAACCCTTGATTAACAGGAGGTCCTAATGATTAAGATCGGTATAAATACAGATAACTGGCGCCATGCTGACAAGCCGGTGGAGTATTGCTTCGAAGTCATTGCGAAGCAGGGCATCGAGTATTGTGAATTAGAAGCTGTCGGCGGTACAGAATTCTTCACGGGTCTCGGTTTCGCGCCATTCATCCCTCTTGACAGCGATCCGTTGGCACTTCGGAAGAATCTCGACAGGTATAACCTAAAAGTATCACAACTCGATGTCTCCTTTCCAATAAACCGGTGGGAATGCATCGACTTTATTCGCCGGGGGATCCTGTTCTCCAGCCATCTCGGGGTTCCATGTGTTGACACGACGGATGGGAAGTACAAGTTGGAGGGAGTGTCGGACAAAACACAATTAGACTTCATCAAATACCATATTCAGCAGTGCTTGCCGTTTGCAGAAAACCATAAGGTAATCATAAACGTAGAACCGCATGGGCCGTTTACTACCCGCCCCGAGATCTTGTTGGAGATCGTTGAGCATTTCGAGTCGGAGTATGTACAGATCAACTTTGATACCGGAAATACCTTCATAGCAGGGCAGGATCCAGTCGAGTTCTTAAAGGCGGTGCGCAAGTATGTGACACATGTACATGTCAAAGATGTCAGCAAAGAGCTTGCAGAGGCTGCCCGCGGTAAGAGCACCGGCATCTCCGCCTCGGTCGTACACATCGGCGAAGGCGTTAATGCGCCAAATATTGACAAGTGTATCCATTTCCTGGCCGAGACTGGTTGGGATGGAGTTTTTTCCATCGAAAGTGATGGTGAAGATAACGTGATAAAGTCTGTCGCCTGGTTGCGACAACAAGTCGAAGCGGCATACACTGCCATGAGGCCGGCCTGATAAATGGTCGAATAAATTTAAACCTAGGGGCAGAGTATAAAATCTGCCCCTAGCCATGCGTGCAAGGAGATGAAGTTCATGAGCGGGAGAACAATTGTTGTACTTGCCACCTTAGACACAAAAGGAAAAGAGGCCGATTATTTGCGAACGCAGATCGAGAAGATGGGGGATAAAGCGTTCATCATCGATGTCGGTGTTGTTGGAATACCTGCGATATCCCCTGACATTACCCGAGAAGAGGTCGCTGAGGCAGGTGGTATGCCCCTCGCAAAGATTCTTGAAAACCCTTCCAGGGAAGTAGCTGCTCCGATTATGGCTGAAGGCGCTGAAAAGCTCGTCACCAAATTGGCTGCTGAAGATAAGGTCCATGGAATCGTTGCGATGGGTGGCACACAAGGGACGACTCTCGCGACAAAGGTCATGCGCGCCTTACCTTATGGATTTCCGAAGGTGATGGTCTCGACGATGGCTTCCGGAAACGTTGCACCCTGGGTGGATATCAAGGATATTACGATGATGTTCTCCGTAACCGATATCCTTGGATTGAATCCCGTTAGCCGCAGGATCCTGGCTAACGCAGCTGGAGCAGTATCTGGGATGGCTAACGTCGGCGTTCGGCTTGAACGGGGTGAAAAACCCCTGGTGGCTGTGACGACGGTGGGCATTACAACCCAAGGTGCGATGAAAGCTATCGAAGTGCTTGAAGCAGCTGGGTATGAGACGATTGTCTTTCATGCCATCGGGCCGGGTGGACGAGCGATGGAACAGATGATGCGAGAGGGCATTATCGGCGCGGTCTTGGATTACTCAACCATCGAAGTCTCTAATGAAATGTATCATGCATTGTTAGCAGGGGGACAAGAACGACTGACGACGGCAGGTAAATTAGGTCTCCCTCAAGTGGTCTGTCCTGGGGCATTGGAAGTCCTGGTATTTAACGAACCAGAGACAATTCCAGAGATGTACCGAGGACGAACGCTCATCCGTCACAGTCCACAGATCACCGATCTGCGCTTGAATAAAAAAGAAATGGTTGAAGTCGGTAGGGAGATCGCCAAGCGACTGCAATTTACAAAAGATGAAGCCGTTTTCATGATCCCAACAGCCGGATACGATAGCTATGCTACCGAAGGGAAGGGTTTTTACGATCCAGAGGCAGACGCGGCATTTGTAACTGAATTAATCGCCAATTTGCCTGGCAATTTCCGGGTTATAGAGCGAAACACTCATATAGAAGACCCAGTCTTTGCTACCGAGGCGGCGGAGCTATTAATCGCGTTGATTGAGAAGCGCAAGAGTAATAATTAGGAGGCAAATCCAATGGCTAAACGATACACCCGACAAGAGTTTCTAGATCGCTTGTGGGGAGAGATAAAACGCGGCAAACCCCTGGTGATGACCGGAGCAGGGAATGGAATTGCAGCAAAATTCATTGAACGGGGTGGCGTGGATATCCTGGGTGTTTATAACACCGGGTATTTCCGTATGCAGGGTTATGGATCGCTGGCTGGTATGTTGCCGATGGCAGACGCCAACGAGATGGTATATCAGGTAGGTAGGCGCGAAGTGCTCCCCCAAGTCAAGGAAACACCTGTGATTGCAGGATTAAATGGCGTGGATGTATTACGAGATATGCGTCTTTTCCTGGAAGATATCCACCGGGTTGGATTTTCAGGCGTTCATAATTTCCCAACCGTAGCCTGGTTTGATGGTGAATTCAGAAAAACCCTCGAAAGAACCGGATTGGGTTACGAGCATGAGATTAATATGCTTAATATCGCCCGGGAGCTGGATTTGCTTACCATTGGTTATGCGTTCAATGAAGAGGATGCGGAAAGGTTGATGAGAGAAGTTTCCCCAGATATCTTCATTTTCCATGCCGGGATTACTCGTGGTGGAACGACTGGTTATAGTGAAGGTCGCTCGCTCGAAGATATGGCGAAGCGCAGTCAATCGCATTACGATCTCGCCAAGCGGATCAAACCTGATGTGATCTTATTGGCTCACGGTGCAGCTTTGGTGAATCCCCAGGATGGTCAATACATGCTTGACCATACTGACTGCCATGGTGTGCAATTAGGTTCGAGTATCGAGCGAATGGCGATTGAAGTCCCGCTCGAGGAGCGCGCAAAATTCTTCAAAGATATATCCTACCCTGCTGGTGTCAGGCGCTGGTAGCTACAGGAGTTCATGACTTTAAGAATTATCTTTTTTGGAAATTCGCAGAGCGTATTTAGCAACCGTCATTTTCACACATTATGGCAGACGCCTTGCGATCTGGTGGGCGTGGTCGATTCCCCGCCAACAAAGCGGGGATCGACCAACCCATTGACAAATCCGTTTCAGAGCTTCAGAGAGCTTGCTCCCCAGCGGGGGGTGCCTATCTTTGAACCTCCCACTCCCAATATGCCGGCATTCGTCTCCGAAATCAGCGATTTAAGTCCAGATCTATTTATTGCAGTTGGCTATACAAATATCCTGCAGGTTAAAATTTTAAGTGTACCCCGTATCCTCGCAGTAAATTTTCATGCTTCTCTCTTGCCAGCCTACCGGGGTAAGCATCCTGTATTTTGGTGTTTGAGGAATGGCGATCCGTGGTCTGGATTAACCGTGCATGTCATGGATGCAGACGTTGACAAGGGAGATATTCTCTACCAGGTGCGCGTGCGGATTAGGAAAGATGATACGGTACCATCGCTTTATGATCGGATAATGATAAAGAGTGTCGAGTTAGTGAAGCACCTGATCGAAGATACAGAGAATGATGCGCTATTAAGAAGGCCGCAAAATGAAGTAGGCGCCTCTTACTTTTCTTCAATCACTAAGGAGGCATTCCGACTAGATTGGTCAGGAGAGGCTGAAAAATTACGCCGTTGGATCACCATCACCCCCGGTGAGTGTTATACGGATATCGCCGGGAAACAAGTCTATCTTTTAGATGCTGAAATTGTAAAAACTGATGACCGCTCCGATCCTGGGGAAATCCTCTATCTCGGCAAAGCTCAGGGTGTCATCGCGGTGGGCAATGGGGCGCTTTCACTTCGCTATGTAACAAAAGATGGTGATAAATTCACTTTCCCTGAATTGTGTCGAAAGTTAGGTTATAAACAAGGTGATTCTGTGTTGTTATGAGGAAGGCAAGAATTTGAACCGTTAGTGGCCTGAAGAAAACTATGCCAATTTTGCCCTTGCGAGAAATACTTGAGGATGCTGCCCGAGGACAATATGCCGTCGGTTATTTTGAATGTTGGAACCATGACTCTCTGTTGGCAGTTGCCGATGCTGCCGAAGCAGTTCGATCGCCGGTATTACTAGGTTTTAGCGGGATCTACCTCCCGCACCCAATGCGGATCGTTCAGGATCGTCTGGATGTCTTAGCTGCGCTAGGCTTGGCAGTTTGTAAAAACTTATCAGTTCCTACAAATCTAGTGTTTAACGAATCCCCGCATCTGGACTGGGTCTTAGAAGCTATTGATCTGGGATTTGGGATGGTGATGTTCTCCGATGAACGCCTCTCCGTGGAAGAGCAAATAGTAAAAGTTAGAGAAATTGTCGAGGTAGCCCATCAAAGGGGGGTGGCTGTGGAGGGAGAAGCTTTGTCTCTACCAGGGGTGGCTGGAGAACTTGCAAGCTCTCCTTATGATCTACGTTTAACCGATATCGGACTGGCATGTGAGTTTGTCGACCGAACGAAAGTGGATGCTTTCGCGGTCAATATTGGACAAGCACATCTTCATGGACGACAAGAAATGAGGTTAGATATCGATCTTTTAGTTGAACTCAATCGTAGGATCAAGGTTCCGCTCGTGTTGCATGGTTCCAGCTCTGTCCGTCGATCCGATTTGACTCGAGCGATCCAGCTCGGCATTCGTAAAATCAATGTAGGCAGCCGACTGAAGCAGGTATATTTTGAGGGCATCCGGGATGCCTGTCAGGCGATTAATAAAGTATATAACCCCTACGACATTGTCGGATCGGGATTAAAAGGCGATGTATTGATCGCCGGTAGGATAGCGTTACAAAAGACCGTTCAAGATTTGATGGAATTATTTGGAAGTACTGACAAGGTGTAGTGAGAGGGAGTGTGGAGTGATTTTCGAAATAGTTATACCCAATCTTGGTGCAACAGGGAGTGATGTGGTGATCGATGATTGGCTGGTTAGGCCAGGCGATTATGTGGAAGCAGGAAAACCAATCTATGTAGTCTCGACCGATAAGGCCACAGTGGAAGTAGAAGCTTTCCGGAATGGATATATTCGAGAATTGTTGGTAGAACCAGGCACACGGATTCCTTTAGGGACTGTAGTCGCCTTGATTACCGATTCTCCTGATCTGCGGGTCGATGGATTTCCTGATAATAATCTAAATGAATTAACTTCATCTCATGACGTTGGACAAATAGAGAGGCCTGAAAAATGGGTTGGTGAATCCGGGAATGAATTAGGTATGCGGAGGATCCTCGCTTCTCCTCTGGCACGGAGATTGGCAAGGGAAGCCAGGATACCCTTGGAAAATATTAAGGGAAGCGGTAAACAGGGACAGATTTTACGCCGAGATGTGCAACAAGCGATCGATTCTCAGCATCTGAGCAAATCGATCTTTCCTGGAGTTGGATCAGAAGGCAGGGTAGTAAGTGTTCCTGTGTCTGGGATGCGGCGATCGATTGTGCAACGCACCCAATTAAGCAAATCCGATATTCCCCATTATTATGCTTCCGTCACCATCGACATGAGCGAGGCAAAGGCATTCCTGCTCGAAACTAAGGCTTTTGCCGAGAAGAAAGGCTGGTCTTCTCCCACGATCACTGATCTTTCAATCCGGGCAGCTGCTTCAGCCTTAAGACAATCCCCCCAGATTAACGCCAGTTTTCAGGGTGAAGAAATCTTATACTATGAAGATATTCATATTGGGCTGGTAATTGGACTCCCCGAGGGGATCCAAGTACCCGTCATCCATCATGCTGACCGCAAAAGCCTTTACACATTGGCTGCGATTACCGATCGCCTGAAGGAAAAAGCCAAAACCGGAGCGTTTACCAGTCAGGATCTTATTGGAAGCACATTTTCGATTTCTAACCTGGGCATGTTCGGTCTAGATAGCTTTATCGCTGTGATTAATCCCCCGGAGGCCGGTATCCTCGCTCTTGGCGCGGTGCAACAGATTCCAGCAGTATGGAATGACCAGGTTGTACCGCGCTGGCGAATGACAGCAGTGCTTTCGGTTGATCATCGCGTGGTAGACGGGATTGTTGCGGCCCGATTTTTAGATGAGTTCAGGCAACTTCTCGAACACCCGGTTGTTTTATCCCTGACTGCCCCCGAGGAGAATTCGGAATGAAAGCTGATGATAGGAAAATACCGCTTGCAATTGTTATGGATATGTTTCGACGGATGGTTTTAATCCGTGTCTTTGAAGATCGTTTATACCATTTATTCTTACAAGGATTAGTCCCTGGCACATTACACCAATACCAAGGCCAGGAGGCGATTGCAGTTGGAGTTTGCTCGGCGTTGCGTGAGGACGATTTTATTTTTAGTACACACCGGCCAGTAGGGCATGCGATTGCGAAAGGTGTTCCTTTAACGGCGATCGCCGCTGAAATATGGGGAAAGGGGACCGGATGTGCCAGGGGAAGAGGGGGACAAATGCACCTGGTGGATGCCTCAATTGGGATGCCGCCCTCCAATGCGATCGTCGGAGCAAATATACCGATTGCGGCCGGAGCAGCGATCGGATTTAAGCTGCTTGGTCTTGACCGAATAGTCATAAGTTTCTTCGGTGATGGAGCAAGCAATACAGGAGCGTTTCACGAGGGTTTAAACTTGGCTGCGGTCAAGAACGCTCCTGTGGTCTTTGTTTGCGAAAACAATCAGTATGCTGCTTCGACGCATATAACCCTGACCACGCGGATCGAAGCTATTGCAGAGCGAGCTATGGCCTATGGAATTCCGGGTTATTCATTAGATGGGATGGACATACTTGGCGTGTATCAGTCGGTAGTTGCCGCGGTTGATCGTGCTCGCAAGGGGGAGGGGCCTACACTTCTGGAATTCAAGACATATCGATTTATGGGGCACTCCCGTGGGGACCCCGGCGGTTATCGTTTAAAGCAAGAGGTCGACGAATGGCGAGTACGAGATCCGATTCTACGGCTTCGCAATAAATTGCACACTGACTTTGACCAGGGTGAGCAGCCTCTCCTTGAGATTGAAGCGCAGGCTCAGGTGGAGGTGGAAAACGCAATCCAATTCGCGATCTCAAGTCCTGATCCTGCTGCGGAGGAGACATTTTCACGCGTTTTCGCTGGAGAAGGAGGATAGTTCGTGAGCTCTTATGCAATGACTATGGCGGAAGCACTGCGGGATGCCTTGCGCTTGGCAATGCGACAGGATCCGAGGGTATTCATCATCGGTGAAGATGTGGGTATAGCAGGTGGATTTGGGGGAGGCTTTACTGTGACATTGGGTCTTTCGGATGAGTTCGGGCACGAGCGTGTGATGGATACGCCGATCTCAGAGATCGCTATTATTGGGGCAGCGGTTGGGGCTGCGTTGACAGGGATGCGACCGGTTGCAGAAATGCAATATGGAGATTTCGTTTTTTGTGGTATGGACCAAGTGATCAATCAGGCTGCCAAGATCCATTATATGAGTGATGGCCAATTCTCAGTGCCCTTGGTATTGCGCTTACCAGTCGGAGCTTCGCGTCGAGGAGCGCAACATAGCCAGTGTTCGGAAGCCTACTTCATGCATACTCCTGGCTTGAAGGTTGTCTCACCATCAAACCCTTATGATGCCAAGGGTATGTTATTGGCTTCTATTTGGGATAACAATCCTGTGATCTTCCTGGAACATAAGTTACTCTATGGTGGTAAAGGGGGGCGTAAGGAAAAAACTTCCCTTGATCCGATAATGGAAGTTCCAGAAGAAGCATATGAGATTCCACTCGGGACCGTGGCTGTGAAACGTCAAGGAAAAGATATCACCATTCTTGCAAATATGTTGATGGTTCATCGGGCATTAGAGGCTGCAGAAATTCTCTCCCAGGAAGGGATCGACGCAGAAGTGATAGATGTGCGCTGCCTGGTTCCTTTAGACCTGGCGACGATCGAAATATCAGTTCAAAAAACGACCCGGGTACTTATTGTTGAGGAGGACAATCTTACCGGCGGCTGGGGGGCCGAGGTGGCTGCACGTTTGGCCGAGAAGGCTTTCTATTACCTTGATGCGCCGATCACACGCGTCGCTGCGCCTGATGTACCTGTGCCTTGTGCTCCGATTTTGGAGAGCATTTATGTACCAAGTGTGGAAAAGGTGGTAATCGCAGTTCGAGAATTGGTTAATGGATAGCCAAATCTAAGCCTTCAGGTATTTGTCAAACCACCGCAGGATATGGTTTAGTCGGGCAATGCGGCGGTCGGTCCGGCCTGTCCGGGAGAGCCCGTGGAACTCATCTGGGAAACGCACCATTTCAGTGTCTACACCCAGACGCTTCAGTGCCACGAACACCTGCTCACCCTGTTCGATTGGGCAACGCAGATCCATTTCATTGTGGATCACAAGGGTGGGGGTTCTTGCATTCCCGATGTATTTAATCGGTGAATGATCCCAATATTTCTGCAAATCTTCGAAGGGGGGTTTGTCCGAGAGAATCTGTTGGAAGGTCCAATTATAATCGCTCGATCCCCACATACTGATCAAATTACTGACACAGCGCATTGTGACAGCGGCTTTGAAGCGCTGAGTGTGGCCGATAATCCATACCGTCATATAGCCACCATAACTACCACCGGTGACTCCCATGCATTCTGGGTCGATATATGGTTTTTTAGCTACGGAATCAGTCCAGGCCATCAGATCCGCATAATCGGCATCTCCCCAACCGCCCCAAATGGCTTTAGCATGATCTTCACCGTAACCTCGACCTCCGCGGGGATTGCAGAAATGGACCACATAACCGTGAGCGGCGAGGAAATAAAATTCGTGCATGAACAAGTTTCCATATTGGGTTAGCGGCCCACCATGGATTTCCAGGATAGATGGATATTTCTTTGCAGGATCGAATCCGGGTGGTTTAAGGATCCAGCCTTGAACCTTGTTTTTATTGGGTCCATTGATCCATACTTCTTCAATTTCGCCCAAGTCGATTCCTCGGAGCAAGTCTCGGTTTACAGAAATGAGTAACTGTTCGTTCGAAGTTAACCTCTCCCGAAATCGGATTTGAGCCGGATCGTTCATTTGCCCGAAGAAGTATGCGAGGTGATCTTGATTCTTGTTGAAGGAGAAGCTGCCAACCACTCCACCTTCGGCGATGACAGTGCGCAGGTCCTGGCCGTCGGTGGAAATGGCCTTTAGGACAGAACTGCCGTGGTAAACAACCGGGAAGTAGATCGTCTGTCCATCCTTCGACCAGGTAGGTGGCATGGTTTCAGGCTGCCCCACGTCGTTAATCGTCCAGGCGGAGACATGCAGGTCATACTTCTCAGTCAGGTTGCAGGCCACGTCGGAACCATCGGTCGGCACAATCCACAAGCCGTAATTCTTGTAGTCCAAACCTTCCCCTTGAACCCCATAATAGGCGATCCTGCGCCCATCTGGTGAATAGCTCGGCAATAATTTTTCACCGGCAGGGGTTTCGATTTTCCTGAATTCGCCACCTTCGCTTGGCATTACGAATAGATCCTTTGCGTCATAATTAGCATCGGGATCTGGATTCCGATTGGAAATAAAGGCAAGTGATTTGCCATCTGGAGACAATGTCGGGAAGCTTTCATCGAAATTGTCATGATCGGTTACCTGTTTTCCCTTGCCAGAATGGACATCGACAATCCATAAATGCCAGCGTTCTTTTGGTAGATACCCAAAATCATCTAGCTTGTAAAAAAGCCGGTCGTACTGGCGGTAGACCACACCCAACTTCTTTTTCTGTTCGTCTTTTTCTTGTTCTAATAATTCGGGATCAGTCTTCCGCACGGTGCATACCAGCGTTGACCCATCGGGAGACCAGGAAAAATCGCCTAATGTGCCATCGATTCTTGCCAGTGGACGGGCTTCCCCGCCATGGAATTTTATGAGGCATATTTGGGGTGATTTTTCTTTATCAACGCGATTTGACAGGAAGGCAATCTGGCTTCCGTCCGGTGACCAGCGCGGATGGGTGTCAATCTGGTCACCATAGGTGAATTGGGCGGGTTGGCCACCGTTGGTTGGAACAATCCATAAATTGGAGTACTTCTTCTCGGTTTTCGGATCGACTCTTTGCAGTGCATAAATTACGTGCTCTCCAGAGGGGGACAGGCGTACATCGGAGAGAACTAGAATCTTGTAAAGATCATGGGCAGTGATGGTTCGTTTTTTTCCGGTGGGCATCGTAGATTTGTCCTTGATTAGAAAGGGAATTGACTATCTCGTTATTTGAAGTAGGGCAAGATAAAATCTTGCCCTATAGGTTTGATAAAGGATTAGCCGCTTGAATCAATGAATTATTACCTCCAGTCACTGTATGCCCGATCCAGCATCTCAATCGTATGCAAGACTGGAGGTGGCTCGAGTTGGCCTCCGTTGAGATCGACAAATCGTTTGAGGTGAGTGCGTAATTGTATCAGGCAACCAATATTTCCTGTTATGATGACCTCTGCCTTTGTGGCGAGAATATTCTCAGCTTTGCGTGCACCTAACAGATCGGCGATCTCAGGTTGTTCAAGATTGTAAGATCCAGCTGAACCACAACAGAGATCTCCTTCTGAGATGGGTACAACAGTAAGTTCGGGGATTTGTCCCATTAACCGGCGCGGCGCCGCCGTAATCCCCTGAGCGTGCGCCAGATGGCAGGCGTCATGGTATGCAGCCTTGAGTGGAGATGGCAAAGGTGGAGGAGATGTGATACCGAGCTGATCGAGAAAAACACTGATATCCATGACTTTTCGTTCAAATGTATCTGGAACCTGACTATGTTCCGTGCCTCGGAACAATAATGGATATTCGTGCATGCTGGAGCCACAACCAGCAGCGTTTGTCAGAATTGCATCCAAGTCTGCCGGAAAAACTTGTGACAGCGCAGATGCTAAGGTGCGGGCTGTTTCTTGATCACCAGTATGCAAAGCTAGAGCGCCACAACACCCCTGATCTAGAGGAATGACAACTTCAACACCATTGCGAGCCAATACTCGCAAGGTCGCCCAGTTGATCTCTGGCGAAAGTACCTGTTGGACACACCCAATCACTAATCCTACCCGCGCCCGGCGGTTGCCTTGGGCAGGATAATGTGCTGGGAGCGGGGGAGCGGATGGAAGGGTGTCCGGGAGCATCCTGAGCATCGCTTGGAATTGTAGGGGGAAGAGCTTTCCCATGGATTTCGCCAGCTGGCCGGCTTTGGCGGCCAGGCGAAAGCGGGCAGGATAGGGGATTGTTTCACGGGTCACCCTTCTCGCTAATCGTTCGACCGCTGGTCGCTGGCGCCGTTCTTCAGCATATCCTCGGAAGGGTGTGATCAATTCCCCGTAAGGTACACCTGAGGGACAGGCTGTTGTACAACCCAGGCATCCAAGACAACGGTCAATGTATGGAATTGCTTCTTCTAAATCAATGCCCCCCTCAAGGACGGATTTCATCAGGATGATACGCCCACGTGGGGAATCCATCTCCTCGCCTAATACGGTATATGTTGGGCATGCAGGCAGACAAAATCCACAATGGACACATTTCGTGACTGCATTTGCCATCAACTCCCCCAATGGGCCAAGAGTTTCAATCGGGATTTTATGATTCATAGTTAGACATCTATCCAGCGTCCCAATGGGTCGAGTGCTTGTTTGATCCGGCGGGTGAATGACTCGCCAATCCGAACGCCGATCCTGGGATGACCTGGTGAGCCGATCACAACCAGGCCAGAGAGTCCTGATTCTATTAGATATTGGTGAAGAATCTCGATAGGTCCTTGCCAGGCGATCCAGACGAGGTTAGCCCCTACGCTATAGCGCCGTTTGGTGTTCCACTCCGAGAGAAAGGCGTCTATATTTCCCATCCGTTTCGGAGTTATGGGAACTTTTACCAGGGCACCATTTCCCGGCAACCATGAAAACTCACGGATCTCATGCCAAACCTCCTTTTCCTCCTTGCCCACGATTATCTCTCCATCTCCTAAGATACTTTTCAAGCGTTGGATGCGCTCGGTGAAAGCGCTTGGCAGACCTCCGATGCGGACCATTAATTTTACCCTGTCTCGATCTTCAGGTTCCAGATCTAGGCAGAACAAGTCAAGCGGTGTAACGGTTAAGGTTAGCAAAATGTCCAGCGCTGATTGCAGTGACGAGTAATTTGTGATTAAGGTAGAATAAGCGACCGGGCTAGGGAAGACTTTGAAGCTCAACTCAAGCATAGCACCGAACCCACCCAGACTTCCAACCATTACTTTGGGGATATCGAAACCAGCTGCATTCTTAACCACCTTCCCTCCGGCTTGCACCAGCCGGCCATTTCCGTCCATATACTTGACGCCAAGTATAAAATCGCGCAACCCACCGAAACGATAGCGACCTGATCCACTTAGGCCGGATGCCACTGTCCCACCGAGTGTTGCTCCATGTTTTATTAGAGGTGGATCAAAAGGTAAGAATTGGCCGTTTTCGTTCAGGATATGCTCGATCTCGTCCAATTGCGTTCCGGCCAAAGCGGAGAAAGTGTATTCACTGGGCTTATACTGAATCATCCCGCTAAACCCGGATAGATCAAGTTGTGTAATCCCTTCAGAAGCGATAAGGGCGGTCTTACTCTTGCTCCCATGCGGCAACAGGCATGGATGTGAACAGATTAAGGACTGCAATTCTTCGATCGAAGTTGGTTTCAAAGAAACATTTTCCCTTGATTGGAAATTTCCTTGGGATCGATCTGGATGCGAATCGATCGCATGGTTTCAATATCAGCCTCATTAAACATGACAGGCAGGTAATTCTTTTTTTCTATACCGATACCATGTTCACCGGTGATCGAACCACCGAACTCTACGCACATACGCAGAATCTCACCTGCTAATTCCTCAGCCTTTTCATACGCTCCAGCTTCTCTTCCATCGAATAAGATGAGTGGATGCAGATTGCCATCACCTGCGTGGAAAACATTGGCGACACGAATTCCATAGGTCGCGCTGAGCTTCTGGATTTCCACCAAGGCTTCGCCCAGACGGCTGCGTGGCACGACACCATCCTGGACGAGGTAATCTGGGCTGAGCCGGCCAACAGCAGAGAATGCACTTTTCCGTCCTTTCCAGATCCGCTGACGATCGGCTTCGTCCTTAGCCACCCGAATTTCATACGACTCTGATTCTTCAATCACTTCCATTAAAGCGGTGAATTCTCTTTCGACTACGGCAGCTTCTCCATCCAGTTCTACAATGAGTAAGCCAGCTGCATCCAGCGGATAACCAGCATGAACAGCAGCTTCGGCGGCCTGAATGGCCAGATTATCCATGATCTCGATTGCGCCTGGGAGGATACCGGATGCAACAACCATCGAGACCGCCTTTCCTGCTGCCTCGAGATTACGGTATGCAGCCAATACGGTGCAGAATATTTCTGGCTTGGGGAGCAAGCGTAAAGTAACCTCTAAAACAATCCCGAATAGACCTTCGGAACCAACGTAAAGACCCACCAAATCTGGCCCTACACTTTCAAGACTTTCCCCTCCCAGATCAATAACTTCACCTTCGGGGAGTACAACCTTGATGCCAAGCACATGGTTACTGGTCATGCCATATTTCAGACAATGCGCGCCGCCTGAGTTAAAGGCTAGATTCCCGCCGATGGTGCATATTAATTGGCTGGATGGGTCCGGAGCAAAATACAGGCCATACGCAGCTGCTGCACGACTGACATCAAGGTTAATCACTCCACACTCGACGACAGCTAAACGTTGTTGAGGATCCAGTCGCAGAATGCGGTTGAGGCGGTTAAGGGCGATCACAATCCCACCGGCTACTGGCAAAGACGCCCCGGAAAGACTTGTCCCACTACCACGCGCCACGAATGGAATTTCATGAGTATGACAAAGACGAACAGTATCGATTACCTCTTCTTGAGTCTCCGGAATGACCACGGCCATCGGTCGAACTTGATAAGCGGTCAACGCATCAGACTCGAACGGGGCCAGCTGGGCGGATTTAGTCAATAAACGCCCAGGTGGGTAAAGTTTGGCGAGGGCGGAAAGGAATGAGGCCTGGTCCATAGCACCTCCTAGAAAATGGAAAGTGATTTTATCGACGATCGCGGTCTCGACAGATAAGATCGGAGGAAAATAATCAGCCAGTAATTGCCAATTGTCACCGGCATCCTGGCTATAAAAGAGCTGGCCGGTGCTGGTACCTGCGTAGATACCAGCATTTTCCAAAGTATCAGTTGCCAACGCTTCGCGTAATACCACGAGATTGGCGTGTTGTGGCAAACCTGCAGTGAGGCGCTGCCAGGTTTCTCCGATGTCCTGGCTGCGCCAGACTGGGTAATTTTCCTTCCCCAATGTCGATCCAATCTCCACCGCAATTGTCGCTCCGGTAAACACCACAATGGTTCTGTTGGAATACTACCTGTGGAAAATGCGGATGGATAGCCATCTTGTGCACACAAATACATTAGTTTTATCACTTGCCATCATTTTCATCCTCATCGAGAAAAAATCGACGAATTAGACGCATGGGTTGGAAGACTTGTCAAAAGGGTCTCGAAGAGTGTATTGTACCACCAGTATTTATATACCTTTTCAAACAAAAGAGGATATAATTGGTTAACGGATAAACCAGGTCTGTAAACTCAGATAATATTCACAATATTTTTAGAACAACGAGCAGCTGATACCCAAGCTACCCGGCAGAATAACCAGGGAGGTTATCTAAATTGGCAAAACCAGTCATCCTCATTCTTGATGATGAGATTCAAGTTTTGAATGCAGTAGAACGCGATCTACGCCAGCATTACCGCAGCGATTACCGCATCGTAAAATCGGTTTCAGGTAAAGAAGCTCTCCAAACGGTACAACAGTTAAAAACGCGTAATTCTCCACTGGCGTTGTTTCTTGTCGATCAACGTATGCCCGAAATGACGGGGATAGAATTTCTGGCTAAGGCACTTAAGTACTATCCAGATGCGCGCAAGGTATTGCTGACAGCCTATGCAGATACTGAGGCTGCTATCACCAGCATTAACTCGATTGGACTCGACTATTATCTGATGAAGCCATGGGATCCGCCAGATCGTAACTTATATCCGGTACTTGACGATTTATTAAGCGATTGGGTAGCTACAGTACCATTGCCATACGATGGCATCAGGGTGGCTGGGACACTCTGGTCGGCGAGCAGTCATATCGTTAAAGATTTTCTAGCGCGCAACCAGATTCCTTACCAGTGGCTCGATATCGAAAAGGATGAACAGGCCCGATTGATGGTCGAATCAGCCAACGAGGGAAAATATCGCATGCCTGCCGTGTTCTTCCCAGATGGTGCCACGCTGATCGAACCCACGAATAGGGAATTGGCGGAAAAGATTGGTCTTCAAACCAAGGCAGCCAAGCCGTTCTATGACTTGATTATTGTTGGTGCCGGCCCAGCGGGTTTAGCTGCTGCTGTGTATAGTGGATCGGAAGGCCTCCAGACTGTTATGATTGAGAAGGAGGGTACTGGGGGGCAAGCCGGCACCAGTTCCCGGATTGAGAATTATCTTGGTTTTCCACAGGGTTTGAGCGGAGCTGATCTTGCTCGTCGGGCGACCACTCAGGCGATCCGATTTAATGTCGAGATCCTGAGGGCCTCAGAAGCTGTTAAGGTGCGCACCGAAGATCAATACCGCTACGTAATGCTCAATGATGGGAGTGAAATCAGTGGTCACACCGTTTTGATTACCACTGGCGTCTCCGTCCGGCGTTTAGAAGTCCCAGGAGCTGACCAGTTAGCTGGGGCGGGGGTGTATTATGGTGCGGCGCTCACCGAAGCGGCTTATTATCGTGGTCAAGATGTATATGTTGTCGGAGGAGCTAACTCAGCTGGTCAAGGCGCAATGTTCTTCTCTCGTTACGCTAGAAAAGTTACTATGCTGGTGCGGGGAGACTCACTCGAAGCGGGAATGTCCCAATACCTGGTGGACCAGATCGCTTCCACCGATAAAATTGATGTGAAATTGCGGACAGAGGTGCAAGAGGTGATTGGCAAGGATCGCCTCGAAGCGATTAGGATTTGCGATCTAACGACTGGATTATCCCAGACCGTCTCAGCTGCAGCAATTTTTGTCTTTATCGGTGCAGTCCCCCATACCGATCTGGTTGAAGGCGTAGTTGAACGAGACCGATCGGGTTTTATTCTCACTGGGGCTGATTTGATCACAAATGGCAAACGACCTAAGGGATGGAAATTGAACCGGGACCCATTTTTACTCGAAACCAGTGTTCCTGGCATCTTCGCAGCCGGAGACGTGCGGCGTAACTCGATCAAACGGGTTGCCACAGCGGTTGGAGAAGGAGCAGTCTCGGTCGCACTGATCCACCAATACTTAAAGACGGTTTAATGCATGTACGATTTCTTAAAAAAAATTCCACTTTTTGCGAGTCTTCCCGAGCACGATCTCGATCGTCTTTGCGAGATGGTCACTGAAGTCAATTTGCCGGCTGGTACTGAGCTCTTCGCTGAGGGGAGCCCAGGAGACGAGGCTTATGTTATTAAGGAAGGCGAAATTGAGATTCTAAAAGCTTCTGGCGGTCGTAGTGTTTTATTAGCTGTGCGAAAACCTGGAGAGGTGATAGGTGAGATGGCTTTACTGGAAGCGGCGCCACGCTTCGCCAGTGGAAGGGCACGCACAGATAGCGTACTATTTGCGATCAGTCATGCTCAATTAGAAGAGCTTCTCAACACCAGTCCGTCTGCTGCGAGGGCAATGTTGTTCACGATTACTTCTCGGTTGAGGTCGACTGAACTCATGCTCAAGCAAAGTGAGAAGATGGCCCAGCTCGGGACTCTAACGGCAGGGATTGCTCACGAATTGAATAATCCGGCCGCGGCGGCACAGCGTGGCGCGGCACAAATGATTACTGCCATGGAGCGACTTCAGCAATTGCAATTTCGAATCAATCAATTTAATTATTCTCAGGCTGTACAAGATGAGCTATTGCAGTTGGTAAAACTAGCCCGGGAACGCGGGACAAAACCGATTGAAATGGATTCCCTTGATCGCAGCGATCGCGAATCCGAGTTAGAAGTCTGGCTTGATGAGCATCATGTCCAAAATGGGTGGGAACTGGCTCCATATTTAGCCAATCTTGGATTTGAAGTCAGCCAGCTTGATGGATTAGCTGAGCTTTTCGCAAGGGACCAATTACCGGTAATCATCACCTGGATCGGCGAGGCTTTCGTTGTATATAGCTTGCTCGCTGAAATTAACCAGGGGACTACCAGAATCTCTGAAATTGTGAAGTCATTAAAAACTTATGTTTATCTGGATCAGGCTCCGGTACAGGCGGTTGATCTACACGAAGGTTTAGATAACACGTTAGTAATATTACGATATAAATTAAAACAGGGCATCACCATTAAACGTGAGTACACAATCGACCTACCCCATATCCAAGCTTTTGGAAGTGAGCTCAACCAGGTATGGACTAATATCATTGATAATGCGATTGATGCAATGGATGGTCACGGGGAGATCATTCTCCGTACTCGACAAGACGGAGATTGGGTCGTTGTTGAGATTGAAGACAATGGACCAGGGATCTCTCCGGATATCCAGGATAAAATATTCAGCCCATTCTTCACAACCAAATCGGTTGGAAAGGGAACAGGATTGGGCCTCAACACAACTTATAACATTGTTCAGAAACATGGTGGTGAAATCAAGGTTTTCTCTCAACCCGGAAAAACACGTTTTCAAATCTGTTTGCCAATTAATTTCGAGAAAGTTCAATCAGGGTTGAATCCGATCACGACATTGGCAGAAGTAAGCGACGATAAATTACGCCAAATTTTAACGACCAGCCAAAAAATTGCGGTCGTTGGCATTTCCACAAATCAGGACCAACCCAATTACACAGTTCCCGCCTATTTACAGGCTCAAGGATACAAGATATACCCCGTCAATCCTAACCTTGATAAAGTCCTGGGAGAAATTGCTTATCCTGATTTGCTGGCCGTACCAGAAGCGGTGGACATAGTATTGATCTTTCGGCGCAGTGAAGCGGTCCCTCCAGTGGTTGATCAGGCGATCCAAAATGGGGCAAAGGTAGTCTGGATGCAAGAAGGGATCGTAAACGAGACTGCTGCTACTTCCGCTCAGGAAGCTGGCCTGGATGTGGTCATGGATACATGCATGCGGGCAACGCATAAGCGATTAATGGGCAGGAATTAGTGTTCTGGTATCTTGTGCTCGCTCATCTGTTTGCTGATTATCCCCTCCAACCAACATGGATGGTGTCTAACAAGACTCGCTGGATGGTGTTAGCCCTACACGCCTTGATTCATTTCGCAGTAGGTCTAGTAGTTGTTGGATCAGCTCGATCGGCTATCTGGCCTCAATTGCTGATCTTAGCATTCTTACATATGGCGATCGACATAGGGAAGATCTCTATCAATAAGTTACGCCCTAAGTGGGTAATCATGCCGTATCTTTTTGATCAAATCCTCCATTTTATGGCAATGGGGGTGATAGCAATTTGGATGAATAGCCAGTTTAGTGAAGAACTGCTAGCCCCACACCCATTCTGGATTGTTTTAATAATTGCATATCTGCTAGTCACTTATGTCTGGTACATCAGTGAACGGATCCTTACCTACGCCAACCTGGCTTACCGGGAAGAGGTGGTGAATCAAATCTGGACTCGCATGGTTACACGTGCAGCTTTCTTGTCAGTTTTATTAATTCTTCTGGGGTGGCTGTCTCCCATTAGCCTTTCACCGGTGTTATTTGTAAGCCTGCCGTACTTTTCGAGTAAATATCGACTACGAATCTTGTTCACTGATTTGGCAGTTTCCGTTGGGGGGTTGATTTTCATTATTTGGACACTTTAATATTAGAACATGTTATAAGTTGGAATCGAGTTGATATAGGAATTAAATGATCTGTTCAAATTGCCAGACATCTAATCCTGAAGGTGCCAAGTTCTGTATGAACTGTGGCTACTCTTTATCTCTCAATTGCCCGAATTGTGACACGCAATTGCCTGCCGGGGTAAAATTCTGCTTCAATTGCGGCTACCAACATATATCAGACCAATCCGAGACTCAACACCCTTCTATCTACCAAGAACGATTCCGCCAATACATGCCCCAGGAACTCGCTTCCAAACTTGAGACCGCACGCACCAATAGTAGCCTGGAAGGGGAACGCCGGATTGTTACAATCCTCTTCTGCGATGTCGCCGGATCTACTTCCTTGGCCGAGAGTCTCGATCCCGAGGAATGGACCGAGGTCATGAATAAGGCGTTTGAATACCTGATCAAGCCAGTCTACAAATTTGAAGGTATTGTGGCACGATTAATGGGGGATGCCATCCTGGCATTTTTCGGCGCGCCGATCGCTCATGAGGATGATCCTGAACGAGCAGTGTTGGCTGGTTTAGATATCCTGAGGGGTATCCAAGAATTTCGGCAAGAAACTCATCGTCATTATGGATTGGACTTTAATGTCCGTATTGGTATCAATACGGGCCTGGTGGTGGTTGGCACTGTTGGCACAGACTTACGCGTGGAGTACACCGCTATGGGGGATGCAGTTAATCTGGCCGCTCGCATGGAGCAAACAGCTCAACCAGGGACAGTTCAGATTGCCGAGGATACATTCAAGCTTGTTGCATCACTGTTTGTAACTGAGCCATTGGGTGGGATAGAAGTCAAAGGTAAGCAAGAACCTGTCCGGGCCTACCGGGTGTTACACCGCCAGGAGGGTGTGATTAAGTCTCGCGGTATAGAAGGGCTCCAATCGCCTATCGTTGGCCGGAACCATGAAATTCATCTGTTTCAAGATCGCCTCAAGGAATTAATAGACGGACGCGGACATATCATCTCCGTAATTGGCGAGGCAGGGTTGGGTAAAAGCCGGTTGTTGGCAGAAATTAAAAAGATGGTGATTGGCGAAAAAAGCACCACGAATAACGGACAACAAGAACCTTTCTCCTCCGTCATTGGTCATTCGTCCTTATTGTGGCTTGAAGGCCGGTCCCTTTCTTATGAAGCCTCAAAACCCTATGCTCCATTCATCGATCTGTTCAAACATTTTATCGATTTGGACATCGATCTGCCTGATAAGGAGAAATACAATCAACTTACAGCCCGTATGGCTGAGGTTTTCCCCGAGCGCGCCAGTGAAATGGCTCCATTTATTGCGACGATGCTTGGGCTCAATTTAACTGATGAGGAATTGGAGAGAGTAAGGTATATCGAACCGCCCCAATTGCGAGAACGGATTTTTAATGCTGTCTATGAATTGGTTGCCCACGCAGCTCAACAACAGCCAGTTGTGTTAGTGTTTGAGGACTTACACTGGGTCGATCTAACCTCATTGGAGCTTATTCAACATTTGGTGCCCTTGGCTGAACGCGCGATGCTCATGATGATCGCGCTATTCCGTCCTCACCCGCAGGATATTTCCTGGCAGTTCCATGAAATTGCCCGGCGCGACTTCAACCACATTTATGCAGAAATTATCCTTTCCCCTCTGGACGAGGTCAGCTCACGAGAATTAGTGTCAAATTTATTGCATGTCGAGGATTTACCGGAAAAGGTACGGGCTTTAATCCTTCGCAAGGCTGAGGGCAATCCATTTTTTGTTGAGGAAGTGATCCGTTCGTTGCTGGATGCGAAATTAGTGGTACGCGAAAATTCGCACTGGCGAGCCACACGCGAAATCAAAACTATCTCTGTCCCGGATACATTGACTGGGGTGATCACTGCACGCCTGGATCGACTTGACGAAGCCTCGAAACGCTTGACCCAAACAGCCTCGGTGATTGGGCGTGAGTTTCTTTTTGACATCCTTTCCGATGTCTATGAAAATATACCGGTTTTGGAAGATTCTTTATTAAATCTACAAAGGCGTGAGTTAATTTGGGAAAAGAGTCGCTTGCCAAAACGTTTTTACTCATTCAAGCATGTTCTCACTCAGGAGACTGCTTATGCTTCTTTGCTGTTAAGCAAAAGGCGGGAGCTACACCGTCGTGTGGCAGAACGCCTTGAAATGGTAGATCCACAAAGTGTCAACGATATCGCCCGCCATTTCCTGGAAGCTCATGATGAAAAGCGTGCATTGCCTTATTTAATTGAAGCTGGAGATCGAGCCGCGCGTGCATATTCCACCCAGGAAGCTATTAGCTATTTCAAGGAGGCGCTTAAAGTCCTTAACGATGTGCAGAATCTCGACTTAGCCCGCCGAGCATTCGAAGGGCTAGGCCGTGCCCTAACTTTCGCCAATAACATCCCAGCAACGGTTGAAAATTATCAAAGCATGTACAAATATGCCGGGAAACGAAATGACATCCCAATGCAAGTTTCTGCGTTGAACAAATTGTCGGATATTGTAGCCATGCGACTCGGGCAGTTTCCAGAGGCTGAAAATTTTCTATTAGATGCGGAAAATATGGCGCGTAATTATCAAGACCTTCCCGGATTGGCTGAGATGTTTATGGTTCGCTGTGGTTTGTGTATTGCAAAGGGGGATTTCGATGGCGCAGTGAACTATCTCAGCGAGTCAGTTCAAATCGGGAACGAGCTCAACTTGAAGGAGCAAATGGCGCTTGGACTTACGCATATTGCTAACACTCAAATTTATATGACTCGATTCGAAGAGGCCTGGAAAACCGCCCAAGAAGCTCGCAAAATCACAGAAGAAGTTGGCAACCAAGAACACCTGGCAGAAATATTAACATACTCAGTCCCGCTCTATCACCTTCGAAATGGGAATATCGTTGAAGCTCGCAATGCCGTGGAGGAGGGGATGCTGATTGCCACACAGATCGGAGCCTTATTCCCTAAATGCTATGGTGCATTTACGTTGGGGCTTTTAGCGGGGATGGCAGGAAGGTATGAAGAAGCAATTAGCTATCAGGAGCTATTCTTGGAGGTATCTCGAGAAGGGAATTTCGTTTTTTTTGAGGCAATGCCATTATGCATCTTGGGTTCGTTATATCTAGAAATTAGCCGAAAATATTTAGACCGAACTCTCAAGCTGCATAACGAAGCGTTAAAACTGCTGGAAAACCCAGCGGGTATGATGGGTGGTGGTATATGTTGGGTGGAAATAGGTTTCTGTTACCTCACAGTCGGCGACTTGGAGCAGGCCAAGCAGTACTTCGAACAGGGGTTAAATACCCCGACGCCTCAGATGTTGCTTCTACAGCCGCGTTATCTGGTTGGATTGGCGTTGGTGGCATTGGGGCAGGCAAACCTCGATGAGGCGGAATCGTTTGTTCATCAAGCTCGCCATTTTATCGAAGAGCGTGCCATGCGAGATCATTACCCGCTGGTTGAACTGACAGAAGGGCAGGTGAAGGCTTCGCGTGGCGAATTGCAACAAGCTTTGCAGTATTTCACGCGAGCTGAGGAACAAGCTTTAGCAATGGAGATGCGACCGACGGTGCGAAAGGCACGTATAGAAGCAGCCAAAGTCCTTTTAAAGATGGGGCTTGAGGCTGAAGCCGAAACCAAATTTTGGGCAGCCCGTGAAATGTTAGAGGAGATGGCTACCTTCTTCCAGAGTGAGGAATTACGGGCATTATATATGGAGAATGAGCCAGTCGACCGGAATTGAGTTATGGTTAGCCAAACGATTTTTTTAATGAGGTCATTGGACTTCAAACTCCAATGTGCGGTCCAGCTCTCCGTTTAAGAACAAATCAACTTTATATTTTCCGACAGGCCATAAGCCGTCATTACTCAATTCAAAATGTAAAGTGCCACTGCCGGTGGTCAGTTCGGCTTCGTCGATAAAAGTGTTTGGCTGCTGGCCTTCCACCTCCACGGCTGTCCAGGAAGCTTTTACCGTGGTGTCATCTGGAGCGTTTGCCAGCTCTACGGTGCAGTAGAAGGTTTCGTCCTGCGAGAAAACCGTGGTTGGATCATTGCCATCATAGTCTCGTGCCGTTTTTGCATCGGCGATATTGGCGGTAGAGGCGCTGAAGCTGCAGGCAAGAGTCATAATAACGATCAGGATAAAAGGGATGAGTGTTTTGTACGATTTTTTCATCTTGTTTTCCTCTCGGGTAAATATTATTGTTTAGAAAGAGGCGTATTGCGCCGTTGTCATACCTAGCAAGGCAATAGTGAACAAAACAACGCTGATAATTCCTCCCATTCTGAGGCGTTCGCGTATTGCATGGATTTCAGCGGTTTGTTCCGAAGTAGTCGGATTGCCTGAAGATTGGATCTGTATCGACAATGCACGCATTCGGTTTGAGGCCGCTCCCTGGTAGGTTAGACGCTGATCAAGGCTAAGATTCCAGCAAGGCCACCGATCAGAAGACTGATTCCAGGGCCTGTGGTAAACCAACGTGAGCGGAATCCATTTGAAGGTATCCAATACATGGAAATGCCCGAAATAGATTTTATGAAGCCAGCGATAGCTTAGGCTGTGGAAATATTCCTCTTGATTAGCCCTTGCATAAACATACCTCCTTCCGGACCTAATTCTCGCACGGTCGGCTCCACATAGCCGGCCATCATGAAGGCAGCCCCAGCCCAAAAGACCCCAGACAGGATGTGGACGATCCGTAAAAAACCATTCTCCCTATCAATATTAATCTCCTTGCTTTCCTATCGTTAAATCCTGGTGGTAAACTCACCTCTCGGTGAGGTCACAAATGTTGGGCACTATTTCACCCGCTTTAACACCTAATTCTGAAAGAATCTCCAAGGATTGTTTTTCAAGAAAGAATCCCTCCGGATGGGATTATTTTACTCCAAAAACGATAAATTATCATCTTTTGGTAGCAATTCTGGTCATTATGAGTTCTTATAGTTATAATGCATGATTACAGCTGGTGTGACCCACTGCACATTTCCCCAAAAGACGAAGTAGGTCACATATTTTCTTGAATTAATACAGGAAATAATATGTATAATTGGATTGTTTTCCTCCACATGGCAGGGGTATTGGTCGCTGGAGTATTGATTGGTTTTGTTGGGCACTGGTGGAACCAGGGTTGGATCTGGCTCTCCTTGGGATTATTGGTCCTGATTATTGTTGCAATGTACTTAATCGGTTCGCAGATCTACAGCCGGTTGCGGAAAGCTGTTTGGCTGCCCTATTTCGAAAAGAGGAAACCCCAGACACCAGCCGAACCGTTAAGCCAACTGGAAGTAGAAAAACTCGTAATCCATTTAAGGCCAGAATTTCTCACCTTAATTGGCTTCGGCGGATTGCTGATTATTGTATGGTTGATGATATTTAAACCGTTTTGATTAAACTAAGAATTAATAGATGAAGGGAATTAAGTGATTAAAGCTCTAAAGTGGATCGGAATCATTTTGGGGATTCTCGTAGGATTAGTTGTCATTGCGATCGCTGCGGTTTACTTTATTGCTGAGGAAAAGTTGACCACGGTCTATGATCTCCCAGCTGCACAGATAATAGTGCCGAACGATCCACAGGTGATCGAACGAGGTAAACATCTGGTCACGGCGGTGGTATTATGCGACGGGTGTCATGGTAAGGACTACTCAGGAGAACTGATTGACGAAGGACCGCTAATTGGCAGAATCGTGATGAGCAACCTAACCGGTGGCAAAGGTGGTATTGGTGGAAAATATACAGATGCAGACTGGGAACGTGCTCTGCGCCATGGCGTAAGACCAGATGGAAGAGCCCTGCTCTTGATGCCATCGAGCGTTTTTTATTTTCTGTCCAATTCAGATGTAGCTGCCATTATCGCCTATCTTAACAGTTTACCACCTGTCGATAACGATTTACCAAAAACTAAGCTCGGAATCTTGGGGAGGCTGTTCGTCTTGCAGGACCCCGCCTTGTTATCAGCAGCATTGATAAACCATAACGCACCACGTCCACCAGCAGTCGAACCAGCGGCATCGAAGGAATATGGGGAATATCTGGCGAATGTCTGTAAAAATTGCCATGGAAATGATCTCGCTGGAGGGGAGCAAGTAGATTCAGGAGTTAATTTGACTCCTGGCGATGAATTAGCGCATTGGACATACGACGATTTCATACAGGTAATGCGTTTCGGTCTCAAGCCGGATGGTACACAATTAGATGGGGAAAAGATGCCATGGCCATCTTTTCAAAATATGAATGATATTGAACTTGAAGCCCTGTGGTTATTTTTACAGTCGTTGCCCCCAGTTGAATCTAAAGTTGAAGCATCACAACCATAACAGGCATTGTTGGAAAAATGACATCTTCTCAATCAATTCGTATGGCTCGAAATGGGAAATTGCCCTGGCTTGCGGTCCTCCGGATCGGATGGATTGGTGTCTTGCTGTTAACTTCAGGCTTGTTTTTCGCAGGGATACCGATTCGCTTTGCCCGTTTAACTGAAACCGCTGACACTCGCTCGTTACTCGATCTATCAATCTCGCTCAGTGGGTACGCAACTTATTTAATACTTCTAGACCTGATCTTGGTCATCGTGCACGATTTTATCGCGGCCATGATCTTCTGGCGAAGGACAAACGATTGGTTAGCCTTGTTCGTTGCATATGCGTTGGTGACGAATGGAGCCATGCTACCACTTTCTCGAATGTATTTACCCGAAGGTGTAGGCTTGATAAGCGGATTAATATTCTCAATCGTTGCGATCATTGCTTTGGTTTCAAGCGTTTGCTTATTATATCTTTTCCCGGACGGGAAGTTTGTCCCCCGATGGACTCGAATACTGGCAGTTGGTTGGGGAATTTTGGTTTTTTTTGCGATATTTTTTCCTGGAGTCAAGGTCAGCCTTCCAACGTGGTCGCCATTTTTTCAATTTCTAACCCTATTTGTAGTCTCCATTACAGGTGTATTCGCACAGGTTTATCGTTACGAAAATGTTTCCAGCGCGCTTCAAAAACAACAGGCAAAGTGGGCATTGTTAGGTTTGACCGCTGCCGCATTTAGTCCATTCGCATATTTCGTACCCTTCGTTATCGTGCCATCTCTAAATGCACTTGAGGTGCCGAATTTAATTTACCAGAGGCTTGGGGCTTCATTCTTCACTTTTTCATTTATCACCCAGTTGACGGGGCTGACTTTTTCTGCGGTTATTTCTCTTCTGTTTCCAATTTCATTTGCCATAGCTGTCTTGCGTTATCGCCTATGGGATATTGATATATTGATAAATCGAGCTCTGGTCTACGGCGTCCTGACTGGATTATTGGCTTTAATCTATTTCAGCAGTGTGATCTTGTTGCAAAGTATCTTCCGCCGTCTGACCGGGCAAGGACAGTCTGAGGCAGTCACTGTTATATCTACCTTGGCCATCGCGGCTTTATTTGTGCCTCTTCAAAGAAGGGTTCAAGCAGGAATCGATCGACGATTCTATCGAAGCAAGTATGATGCTGCCAAGACACTGGCGGCATTCAGCGCAACCCTAAGGGATGAAGTAGATTTAGAACAGTTGGGTGAACGGCTGATAGCAGTTGTCGAGCAAACGATGCAACCAGCATATGTGTCTCTTTGGATAAAGCCGACAATCGAATCTAATCGGATGAAAATAGAAGGGGAGTTCGAAACTGTTTCGTAAAACATTTTGTACCGATCTTGAAACGATGTAATTATAATAATGGGTTAAAGATGACAACGATGTTGAGGAAATTTTGGCAAAATGTGATCGGACAAGTTGAAAAGGAGGAGCTGGCAACAGTATCTGATATGAGTGTGAGGCTTAATCGTGAGTTTGACGCAGATTTTCAATTTGCTCCCAATGACCCTCTTCTAGTCCACTTCCTAAACGCGTCTGGTACGGTTGAAGTTGAAAAACTTAATTTTGATTCACCGGCTCTGAAAAAGCTGAAGGAAGCCGGGGTCAGATTTGTAGTGCCACTGATCAGCCAGGGGGAACTGATCGGATTATTGAATCTAGGGGCGCGCCTAAGTGAACAGGATTATTCTGGAGATGATCAACGTCTGCTTAATAATCTGGCAAGTCAGGCTGCGCCAGCGTTACGAGTGGCTCAACTGGTTCGCCAACGACATCTTGAGGCACGGGAGCGGGAACGTCTCGAACAGGAACTGCGTGTTGCACGGATAATTCAGGAAACCCTTCTCCCGAAGGAAGTTCCGATCGTCACCGGATGGCGCACGGCAGCCTATTGGCAACCGGCGAGAGCAGTGGGTGGAGATTTTTACGATTTTATCGATCTACCTGATGGTCGTTTGGGTTTAGTGATCGGAGATGTGACTGATAAAGGAGTCCCTGCAGCTTTGGTGATGGCAACTACGCGGAGTGTCCTGCGCGCGGCAGCAGAGCGGTTTCCAGCTCCTGGACAGGTTCTCGAACGAAGCAATAACTTGCTTTGTGTTGACATCCCACGCAATATGTTTGTTACTTGCCTTTATGCCATCCTTGATCCAACAAGTGGGCGGATACATTATGCCAACGCTGGGCACAATTTGCCCTTCTGGCGAAGACTATCTGGAGTCGAGGAATTACGAGCTACCGGTATGCCGTTAGGGCTGATGCCAGATTTGAATTACGAAGAGAACGAAACCCATCTCGCGCCTGGGGAGAGCTTACTTCTCTATAGTGATGGATTAGTAGAAGCTCATAATCTTCAACGCGAAATGTTTAGTTTCAATCGTCTCCGGAAGCTGGTAGGAATCCATCCGGGTGGCATTAGATTAATCGAATTCTTACTGGCAGAATTGGCGGAATTTACCGGCGAAGAATGGGAACAGGAAGATGATGTGACTTTTGTAACTCTCGAAAGGTTGACAAATTCAAATCATGACGATCCATCTATTACAATTGAAACCAGACAAATCGCCAGTGAAGACAGGAGGATTTTGGCAGAATTTCAACTACCCAGTGAGCCCGGAAGGGAGCGTCAAGCGGTGGAACATGTTGCATTAGCTGTGACCGAATTGCAACTCCCTTCTGCCCGTCTGGAAAAGTTAAAAACTGCTGTCGCAGAAGCGACGATGAACGCGATCGAACATGGAAACCACTTTAAACCAGAATTACCTGTTTCCATCAAGGTACTTGCCTCTGAAGCAGTCCTAACCGTCTCTATAACTGATAAGGGAGGCGACCAGATTATCCCTGAAAAAGATGCGCCAAATCTGGAAGCCAAATTAGCTGGTCTGCAATCCTCAAGGGGATGGGGCTTATTCTTGATAAAAAACATGGTGGATGAAATGAGGATAAATACTGATCAATCGCACCACACGGTGGAATTGAAATTATTTTTAAAAGGAGGTCAGGATGCCAGTCAAACAACTTGAAACCCGTGTAAGGCATCTGCCTGACCTGGCAATCATCGACCTGCAGGGTGAGATCGATTCATTTGCTGAACACATTTTAGATGCTGCATATTCAGATGCAGAATCAAAACTACCCAATACAATCCTGCTCAATTTCACTAAAGTGGACTATATTAACAGCACCGGGATTGCCCTGATTGTGAGCTTGCTTGCCCGGGCGCGCAAGTCTCAGCGCTACCTGGCTGTTTGTGGTCTGAGTGAGCATTATATTGAGATTTTTCGTATTACCCGCTTGGCCGATTTTATGAATATATATCCAGATGAAGCAAAGGCCCTGGTCGATGTTCAAAAATCAACGACAAGAACCCAATAGTTAGTCGAATAAAAGGAGAGGTTTTATGAATCAAGCAAAAGCTACGATGAACGTTCGCCACATTAGCAAGCAAACCAGCGTCATTGACATTCATGGTGAGGTTACATCAGCTGCTGAGAGTATGTTGATGGAGGCGTACACCCAATCAACTTCCAGAGGATCGCACAATATCATCCTGAATTTTAAAGATTTGGATTACATGAACAGCTCTGGGATCGGATTATTGGTTACCTTGCTTATCCGAGTTCAGCGTCAGGAGCAACGGTTGATTGCTTGTGGATTGAAGGAGCATTATCAGCAGATATTTGATCTGACTCGCTTGAATGAGGCGATTGCGATTTATCCTGAAGAATCAGATGCAATTGCAGCGCTGGGTGGTTAAAGGCTCGATGCAGTACTGGTAGAAATAAAGGAGAGTAAGATGTCATTCCCTACTACTCAGCCCGAGGAAAAGAATTCGCGCGAGGATGCCCACTGGGCACATCCTGTCTCAAGACTCAAAGTTGGTGATGTACCAGCCGGGGTGATTAACTTAAATGTCGAAGGTCGTCAAGTTGTTGGACCCTTGCAGGGATTCGGGCAATTGTGGCAGAAAACATATCAGGTCTGGTTGCGGGGCTTGAACGTCACACCTCAAGAAGTGGTAAGGTTCTGGAAGGAAAACCTACCAAACCTGATGCCAAGTAATAGTCGCTTCTATCCATCTTTCAGTGGAGTCAAACCAGGTGAAGTTGTGCTGATCAACGCGACGCTGCCAGGTATACCGGGTGGTATGCCAGTTTCTACGGGAGTCTTGATCCTGTATGCTGACGAGGAGGCCTTCACAGTAATGACTCCACAAGGCCATCCGGAGTCAGGCTTTAATACGTTCAGCGCATACGAAGAAGATGGTGTAACCGTCGCACAAATTCAATCCCTCGCCCGGGCGAATGACCCAATTTTTGAATTCGGTTTCAGATTTATGGGTGGTGCCGCCCAACAAGAGAAGATTTGGCATCACGTATTGACCGCTATTGCAGCCCATTACGGCGTTACGGGACAGGTACAAATGCAAAAGACCTGTGTGGATCCGAAACTGCAATGGTCGCAAGCGAAGAATATTTGGCAGAACAGCGTTTTGAGGACAACGATCAATTCTCCGGTACGCTTCATTCGTAAAATCGCTGGACGTTGAGCTAGTCAGCAACCAATGCAACAAAATTCCCAATATGACGCTGTGGTTGTCGGCGCAGGGCCGAATGGTCTATCCGCGGCGATCACTCTAGCGAAAGCAGGGTGCTCAGTCCTTTTAGTCGAAGCCAAAGACACTGTCGGTGGTGGTTGTCGGTCGGCTGAGCTGACCCTACCTGGTTTCATTCATGACCCATGCGCCACGATTCATTCACTTGGAGTTACCTCTCCATTTTTTCAGTCCTTACCACTTTCCGAGTTTGGCCTGGAATGGATTTACCCTCCGGCTGCTCTGGTACACCCATTAGATGATAAAAAAGCAGTGGTACTTGAGCGTTCAGTTGATAAGACCAGTAATAATTTGGGCGAGGATGGTGCTGCCTATAAGAGATTAATTGGACCTTTCGTTGCCAATTGGAAAAAACTAACCTCAGAGATCCTTGGACCTTTACGCATCCCGCCTCGTCATCCATGGATATTAGCTCGCTTTGGTTATTATGCTATACGATCCGCACAAAGCCTCGCTACCAGCCAGTTTAAAGGTGTTCGCGGCAGGGCACTATTTGCTGGATTAGGTGGTCATTCAATTCAACCTCTCGACCAGGTTGCAACTGCTGCCTTTGGTTTGGTTCTAGGAACTTCTGGGCATGTTACCGGCTGGCCAGTAGCGCGTGGTGGTTCGCAATCATTATCTGATGCGCTTGCAGACTACTTTCGGGCTCTTGGGGGGAAAATCGTTACCAGCTCTCCCGTTGAGTCTTTTGATGATTTTCCCTCCGCAAGGGTTGTTCTATTCGATGTTACCCCGCGCCAATTAATTACCATTGTTGGCGATCGTATGCCTCCGGTCTATCGGCGGAGATTGGAGAGATTTCGGTATGGGCACGGTGTTTTCAAACTGGACTACGCTCTTGACGGTGCGATTCCCTGGCGCGCCACCGAATGTATGCAGGCTGCGACAGCGCACCTTGGGGGTACACTCGAAGAGATCGCTTCTGCCGAAAAAGCTATCTCGAGAGGGGAACATCCTGAAAAACCTTTCGTACTTCTGGCTCAACAATCCTTGTTCGATCCTACGCGCGTGCCTAATGGGAAGCATACTGTTTGGGCTTATTGCCATGTCCCTAATGGGTCCAATTTCGATATGACGGAGCGGATCGAAGCGCAGATTGAACGTTTCGCTCCTGGATTTCGCAATCGGGTGCTCGCCCGGAACACCCGATCTCCAAATGAGTTGCAGGAGTACAACGCTAATTACATTGGTGGAGATATCAATGGTGGGGTGCAAGACTGGCGACAACTCTTCACCCGGCCTATTGCCCGTTGGGTGCCTTATTCGACCCCTATGAAGGGCATTTATATCTGCTCATCGTCCACACCACCTGGGGGAGGTGTTCACGGGATGTGTGGTTACCATGCCGCACAAGCCGCATTGAAGGGATTGGGGAAACCGCCGGTCAGGTTATTGTGAAAACCGGGAATAAATGGATCATGTAATCTTAATATTAGACTAATACTGGTACTTTGCTCCTAAATACTAGCCTGCCCGTAACTTTTGGCAGGCTTTTACGTCTTGTTAGCTAGGACAATTCACGGTTTATGCGCCGAAGACCAACTTTTTTCTCTTTGCCTGCATTAATTATGTTTGTTATCCTGTCTACTGGCTTGGGCATGAATCTTTGGCGCAGTGGAGGGTTGGCGTTCAGTCCGGGCGATCTCAGCGCGAAAAACCAACCTGGGATTGAATTGAAGGGCTTCACCTCCCATGCTGAATTTGAATGGGAATGTAGTTATTGCCACCAGCCTCTAAAATCAGTACAAGCAAATTTATGCCTTACTTGTCATGTCGAAGTCTCAAGCCAGATTACCAGTGGCAATGGCATTCATTCAACTTTTGAACGGGTTAGCCCCTGTGCCCAATGCCACTCCGATCACCGAGGACGTAATTTTGACCCCTTATTGGATGCCATGGACAATTTTGACCATTCCACCACAACCTTCGATCTAACTCACCACCAGGTGGATTATGATGCATCATTGATTGATTGCCAGGCGTGCCATACTGTTGAGTCTGGTTATGAGGTTTCGATCAGAGCTTGTGCAAGTTGCCACGCGGCAGAGGATATGGCTTTTATGGTGAAGCATATTCAAGACTTTGGCGATCAATGTCTGGAATGCCATGATGGCAAAGATAAGATGGCAGGTTTTGATCACTCCACTACAGTCTTCCCTATCCTTGGAAAACACGAATCATTAGAGTGCGCTGAATGTCATAGAGGGGCAAACTTTGCCAGCACCCCGATAGACTGTGTTGACTGCCACACTGAACCGCAAATCCATGCCGGGTTGTTTGATCTGGACTGCTCTCTTTGCCACACAGCCCGAGCCTGGAAACCAGCCTCTCTCGATAGCCAGTTATTTGATCACTCTGGCCAAACTAATTTTAGTCTAGTGCGGCACGCAAAAGACTTTGCTGGTCAGGCGATCACCTGTAAAGGGTGTCACACGGAGGATTTCGGGCAATTCGACTTAGAAATCTGTATATCCTGTCATAATGAGAAAGACTCGGATTACATGCCCGCACACATCGAAGAATTCGGAAATGCGTGCCTGGGGTGTCATGATGGCGTAGATAGGATGAGCGAATTTAACCACGATAAAATCTTTCTTTTAGATGGGCGCCACGCGGAGATAGATTGCGAATCATGTCATCTTGATAACGTCTTTGGAGGTACGCCAAACGTATGTGTTGAATGCCATGCTGAACCCGAAATTCATGCGGGAGTCTTTGGGACGCAATGCCAGTCTTGCCATACTTCAACGGCGTGGTCTCCGGCTCAGTTACAGGTGCACAATTTCCCAATAGCTCATGGTGAGCAAGGAGATCAAGCCTGTGCGGTTTGTCATCCGAATGTCTATTTTGAATACACCTGCTATGTCTGTCATGACCATCAACCAGGACCCATTCAGGAGAAGCACTTTCAGGAAGGGATCTCGTTCCAAGATTTACCGAACTGTGCGCAGTGTCATCCGGATGGAAAATAGACAGAAGACGATGATCGGTAATCAAATGATGACCTGGTGTGTTGGAATCCAGAGATCAATTATAGCTCCTGGCATCAAGGAGAGCGGAGGAGGAATGCAATGAAAAAATTCATTGTATTGGCAATATTGATTGTCTTGGGTTTGACGATCCTTTCCCTTGTTACTGGTTATGCTTTGGCCTCAGCAAAACCGTTCCGTCCGGGTGATCTACCTTTTCCCGTGCAAAATCTCGCGGAACAATTGAACGCGTATTTGATCGCCGATTCTACCGGGCGGGCTTTGTACTGTTTAGAGCTGGCAGACCAACGAACCGAGGATTTGACTGTTCTATCTGGAGAGAAAAAAGTAAATCTTGCATTGAAGCATTTAAGCATGTCTCTCGACCATGCTATTCAGGCTGTTGCAGATGCTCCTGAAGAGGATCTTGGAATGCTGAGCGCTAAACTCGCAGATTTGCTGGAGAGAATGGAAGCGAGCCTTAATTTGTTAGAGGAATTACCAGAAGAACAAACAGCACTTTATTCTGCATTAATCACGAAAATTAATGCTCTCCAGAAGATGTTAACGGTTACGTCAGTCACCCAATCTACCATCCAGGTAGCTGGCAATACTGTTCTACTTCCACTTGTTGGTAATTCTGGCGTTAGCGGAGTACCAATACCTGGGATCGATCCTCGTGCGGTTGCTTTTCCACCCGGCAGCCTTGGGGCTTTGCACTTATTCTACCCCTTAATCGGCCAACACGCGGTTATCGAGTGTGAGGCGTGCCATACGAATGGCCAATATTCGGGAACGACGACCCAATGCGAAGGCTGTCACTCACCAGATAAACCTGCTAATCACTTTGTCGGGAATTGCTCTGCCTGCCACAGCCCGGTTTCCTGGATGGATGTCCAATTCGACCACAGGTTGGCTGGGAGTAACGATTGTATCTCTTGTCACAGTAATGACAAGCCCAGGAATCATTTCGATGGTCAATGTTCGGCTTGCCATAACACAACAAATTGGGCAGGTGCGTCGTTTAACCACGCGCCAGTCGGGGCAAAAGACTGTCAATCTTGTCACCAAAAAGATAAACCGGCTAACCATTTTGATGGACAATGCTCTTCTTGCCATAATACTTCAAATTGGAATGATGCAACCTTCAACCATGAAGCAATGGGCGCCACGGATTGCCTGTCGTGTCACAGAGATGACAAGCCCAAGAACCATTTTGAAGGGCAATGCTCCGCGTGCCATGATACCTCGAATTGGGCTGGTGGAATATTCGATCATGGTGCTGCTGGAGCGACAGACTGTTTGTCTTGTCACAGCGAAGACAAACCTGACAACCATTTCGATGGACAATGCTCGGCCTGCCATAACACTTCGAATTGGCAAGATGGCCAGTTCGACCACGGCGCTGCTGGGGCAACGGACTGCATCTCCTGTCACAACGACGATAAGCCTGATAACCATTTCGAAGGGCAGTGCTCAGCCTGTCATAACACTTCGAATTGGGGAAATGCCAGTTTCGACCACGGCGCGGCAGGAGTGACTGATTGCATCTCCTGTCACAACGATAATAAGCCTGATAACCATTTCGATGGGCAGTGCTCGGCCTGCCATAACACCTCGAATTGGGGAGATGCCAGTTTCGACCACGGCGCGGCAGGAGCGACTGATTGCATCTCCTGTCACAACGACGATAAGCCTGATAACCATTTCGAAGGGCAGTGCTCGGCCTGCCATAACACCTCGAATTGGGGAGATGCCAGTTTCGACCACGATGCTGCTGGGGCAACGGATTGCATCTCCTGTCACAGCAACGACCGACCGGATGAACACTCCCAGGAGCAATGCTCAGCCTGTCATAACACCTCGAATTGGGGGGATGCTGAAGGAGGCTAGGAGGATTAGCGTTATGTTTAAGGCTTTAATGATGATTAAGATGCGACCAGGGAATCGATGAACCTTAGACACCTAATTAAACAGGAGTATTCTCGTCGCCAGACCCTGGTAGAGGGTTGTGTCGTACCGGAATCGGCACGGTGCGTACAATGTGGTATTTGCTCTTATGCGTGTCCGATAGGGATCGATGTCCGCCGCTACGCCTGGAATGGAGAGCCTATCAAAGACAGTTATTGCCTGACCTGTGGCGAGTGCGTGGCGCGTTGTCCGCGGGGAGTGCTTCGATTCGAACGGTCTAATATTTTCGAGCTGGGAAAACTAAATAAAAGTTGGGAGTAGCATGCGCCGCTATGTGATTATTGGTACTGGGGCTGCCGGGATTGCTGCTGCTCAAGCCATTCGCAGTAAAGATCCTACTGCGGATATTCTCCCAATCTGCGAAGAACCCTATGGTTTTTATTCTCGCCCAGGATTGGCTTATTACCTCACCGGTGAAATTCCTGAACGGCAGCTCTACCCATTCAGCGAAAAGGATTTCAGACGACTGAATCTGCGTCCCTTACATGCCTGCGTGACCCGCGTTGACAGATTTGAACATAGAATTGAACTCCATGATGGGACGATTGTGCCTTACGACCGGGTACTGATCGCCACTGGGGCCAGGGCAGCAGGTAGTAAGGTTCCTGGAAGCAATTTAGAGGGGGTTATCAAGCTGGATAATATGGATGACGCCCGCCGCATAGTAAAAATGACTAGAAATGCTCGCTCCGCAGTCGTAGTAGGAGGGGGCATCACTGCTTTAGAACTGGTTGAAGGACTGCGGGCGCGGGGGGTGAAAACCCATTACCTCCTGCGCCGCGACCGTTATTGGAGTAATGTGTTGGATGAGACAGAATCGCGCATCGTCGAGAACCGATTGAAAGAAGAAGGTGTGCTAATTCATTACCATTCTGAATTAGCTGAAATCCTTGGCCGGCATGGGCGCGTTTCTGCCGTTCGAACCCAAGATGGCCGGTATATCCAATGTGAGTTAGTCGCTATTGCGATTGGCATCCATCCCCGCAAAGAACTGGCGGAGGCTTCTGGTCTGGAAACTGATCGGGGGATCCTGGTGAACGAATATTTGCAAACCAGCCAGCCGGATATATTCGCTGCTGGAGATGTAGCTCAGGTATATGACCCTTTTATGGGTAAATCCATCCTGGATAGCTTATGGGGGCCGGCGCGTGAGCAAGGATATGCTGCTGGACTAAATATGTGTGGCCAAAAAACCATCTATGTCAAAACCGTTGCGTTTAATGTTACCCGTCTGGCCGGCTTGACGACTACAATCATCGGTACTGTAGGCAATGGCTCCGATGACGATGTGGTTGGGATCATGCGGGGTGACAGCGAGACCTGGCGACAACTCCCCGATGCTATCGCCGCGCAAGATAACTTTAATGTCAATCGCTTAAGGATTCTGGTTGGAAAACAAACCTTGATTGGGGCAATCGTAATGGGCGATCAGACGCTTTCTCGACCTCTGCACCAATTGATCGAAAAACGTGTGGATACCACTGATATTCGTCGACATTTGTTGAAACCCAATCCGCCTCTGGCAGACCTGATCGTCGACTTCTGGACGCAGTGGAGAGAATCCTATGCCTCACAGTACGCGTGAGCTGTGGTTTGCGTTTATCGCCGTCATACTGATCACGCTGTTCTACATAATCGTTGTTATTTATCTTGGGGGTATCCCACCGGCGAGCAATTTATTCGGTCATTCGCTGGGTATTTTGGGTTTTATATTGATGCTCATGACTGAGAGCCTTTATACCTTGCGTAAACGTAGCCGGAGCGCTCGCTGGGGGCGTATGTCAACGTGGTTACAATTTCACATTTTTACAGGGCTCGTTGGGCCATACCTGGTCCTTCTCCATTCATCGTGGAAATTCAATGGTTTGGCAGGGATCATCACTTTGATGACTGGGATGGTCGTTGCCAGCGGTTTCGTCGGCCGATATATATATACAGCGATCCCTCGAACCGCAGATGGTATCGAGATTGATGCCGCTGTCATGCAGAGGCAGATATCAGATGCAGAAGCAGAGGTTAGCAGCTGGTTCTCTGCGCGACCTGGTTCGATAGGCAAGGTACCAAAATTCTTGATTCATTTTCCAGAATTTCGATCTGGAAATAGCTTGTTCAACCTGGGAAGGTCCATCAGAGAATGGGGGAATCGCCTGCAGTGGGGGCTCGAAAAGCTACAATTGGACCGTGCAAGCCGAACTCAGCTTTATCAATTAGAGACATTGCTCAAACGTCACCGAACCATTCTCCGACAGTTAAATTCGTTAGCCCAAGCGCGGCGGTGGCTTGCAATATGGCATGCAATTCACATTCCGATGGGTCTGGCGCTTTTTACAGCAGCTTTCATCCACATGTTGGCAGCCATTTACTACGCTACATTACTTCGCTAGAGTCGTTTGATGCGGTGAAGACTGCGATCCGGGCTTAAATTAATAATAAAACTGCCAGAGATCACTCCAGCAGTCGTATAATCGGTCGTGGCGGTCCCGACGGGATTCGAACCCGCGATCTCGGCCTTGACAGGGCCGCATGTTTGGCCGCTACACCACGGGACCAAGCGGGGAGAAGTGTACCATACGCCCATCAGCCCGTCAAGATGGGTTTAATCCTACAATTTAAGTACGATTTTATTTGGAGAAATATACTTTTATGTTATACTCGGCAGTGCAATCGCGAGAATCTTCAAAATAAGCTATGCAAGGGAGTGAAAACATGGAGATCACCAGGACTGAATTTAAACGTTGCGATTTAGTAAAAGCGAAAGGAAGGATCGATAGCTACACGGCGCCTAATTTGGAGGAAATCTTAAACTCTATTACGGCGAACGGAAAGTTTAAGATTGTATTTGACATGAGCGAGATCGATTTTATGTCGAGTAAAGGTTGGTGGGTGCTGATAGAAACTCAGAAAACTTGTAAAAAATACAATCGCGGCGAATTAGTCCTGGTCGGTATTCAAGATCGTATTCGGGAATCGCTCTTTTTGGTCGGTATGGGCTCTTATTTTAAGATTTATGAGGATCTTCCCACGGCTATCGGTAGTTTTTGATCGTTCATCATTATTTAGACTTAATGACAACAGAAATATTTCCCGGTCGGTTTGAAAGCTTACCGAAGATCCGCGATTTTATTGTTAATGCTGCAGTAAACGCAGGATTGAATGAGGAAGATGTTTACGCCGTAGAGTTGGCGGTAGATGAAGCCTGTTCAAATATCATTGAGCATGCCTACGGTGGCGAAGGCGTCGGCGACATCCATTGCACGTGCAAAGTTTTAGATAACAACCTTACAATTATATTAAAAGATCATGGACGGCCGTTTGAGCCAGAAAGTGTACCTGAGCCTAATTTTAATGCTCCAATCGAAGATTTACGACCTGGTGGAGCCGGATTATTTTTAATGCGGAAGATGATGGATAAGATCCAATTCGAATTCACGTCAGATAATGGGAACATCTTGGTGATGGTAAAGCGGATTGAAAAGTAATCGACTTGCTAATAGATGAGGATCTCATAAATCCCGAACCAGGACCATCAAGGTGATATCATCAGACTGGGGGGCCTCTCCAACAAATCGTTGTACATCTTCCAGAACGGTTGTCTGAATCTCATGCGCTAGTCGTCCCAGACTGGCTTGGGCGATTTCGATTAATTTATCTTCTTCAAAAAACATACCATCAACATTTTGTGCGTCCGGTATCCCATCGGTATAAAGCAACAAGATATCCCCTGGATCGATTTTGATTGAGGCTTGCGTCCATGTAGCATCCTCCTCAATTCCGACTGCGATACCAGTTCTGCTCAACGATTCGACTTTTCCATTATCGTATGAGCGAATTAATAAGGGTGGATTATGTCCTGCATTGCAGTAGGTCAAGGTACCTTGACCCGGATCGAGAATTCCGTAAAAGGCTGTGACAAACAAGTTTGCGCGGGCATCATTCAGTAGACGATTATTCGCAGCAAAAAAAACAACCTCAGGTTCAGCATCATATTCGACTGCGTAGGTTCTGATTAGCGTCCGGGTCAATGCCATATACAAAGCGGGCCCAACCCCTTTGTCTGCCACATCGGCAACTAAGATCCCTAATCTACCATTGCTTAATTCAATCACGTCAAAGAAGTCCCCCGATGTCTCGCGCGCGGGTAATAGTGTGACTGCAATCTGCCATCCGGTGATGCTGGGAAACTTATTAGGTAAAAAACTAGCCTGGATTTTACCAGCCAATTTCAACTCTTGTGTGATACTTTGGTAGGCCAAGGATTGTTCATAAAATTCAGCCTGGTGAAGCGCTGAGGAGATCTGCCCAGCCAATGATTGAAGCGCCGGGAAGAGGTTACTCAAAGAACGAATATTCCAGGGTTGAACCAAGGCGCGCAACTCGATGAGAATCCCTCCTAAAGGTCTTGCGCTTTCGCTCTCTAAAATCGGGGCGGTGATAATAGCAGGATGTTCAGTAAGACTGGTGTTCCATGGGAGGGGTTCACTGGCTAGAAAGGCGTGAGCTTTTGTCTGGATTAAAATCCATTCCCAGGCTTTATCGGGGATTGACGGGGAATTTGCTGGATGTTCTAACAATAATAGGTCAGGATATACCCAGACTGCGAGTTTTCCCGAAGGGAACATGTTCGGAAGATGTTGTTTCAAAATGGTGGTAAGGAATGTCCGATCAGGTGGTATATCGATGAGATCCCGTCCTAGTTCTTCAAGTTTTTCGAGTTGGCGAAATTGTTGACGACTATTTTCTGCTGCCCAGCTCAATTGCCGAGCTAGGTAAGCGACCAATAATAAGCCGATCATAAAGATAGTGTAAACCAAGAATCCATCTTGGATATAAAGACCCGCAGCCAAAATTGCGAATGGATGCGCGAGGTAGGGTAAACCAAAGCTGAGTAAGAAAAACCTGAGAATCGGTTGGATGGAGTGCCTACCTGATAGAGCCTTTTGAACACTTAGATGATATAGAATGTAACCTGACCATATCAAGACTCCTAAGAATAAATGCAAAATTAGTGTGCCAAAGGCAAACAGCAAAGTTTGGGGTGATAGATCAGGTAATGGAAAAACACCACCCCATAGCTGATAGAATGCCAAAGCGATCAGCGCGGCAGTCGAGTAGATCGCCACATCCATAGTCAAATTTCGGGCAAGATTCCACCGGAGGTCTTTTGACGAGGCTTTTCTTATTTTTAAATACAGGTTGGTAAAGTGCCATAATAGGATGAGCCACAATGTACTCGGACCAAATAGGAATACCAAGCTCCATAAGGCCATGGTAGCTAATGAGCCGTCTGAGCTGCCGTATCTATCGGTTCGGATCTCAATAACTATGAAATAGTTTAAACGATCGAAAAGGATGATTATTCCTAGCATGAAAAGCACGAAAGGCAACTCATGGCGAATCTGCTCAATATTTGTGATATAGGTCAACCAAACAATACCAATGATTGCTAATGGTAGAGCATAAATGAAGCAGATAACATCTCCAATTCCCACAAGACGTCTCTGATCATTCATCTCGTCCAGCTCAGGCCAAAGATATCTAGCAATAATGTAGAATAGGTTATACTTCTGCTTTATTTGATCAGGTAGATTGGTTTCCATAAGGACAGAGAATTTCCTTTGCTCGAGATTTCATTATATCCTGACTTCATGCGCTCATTGCGCTACTCGTGAAAGCGATTATGGACTTGGTATCTTACCATCTTAAGGTGATGAGATGCGATTTGAGAACTTGATTGAGTCGTTACCGGAAACGTATACTCCTGCAGACTGCGACCTTATTCTCCGCGCTTACCGAGTTGCCGAACGCGCTCATGAGGGGCAAAGACGTGCTTCGGGTGAGCCGTATATAAATCATTGTCTCGCAGTGGCTTCGATACTCGCTGAACTGCATGTCCCGCCATCAGTCTTAGCTGCGGGCTTATTGCACGATACAGTTGAAGATACTGACGTTACTCTTGCTGACCTGGAACATGATTTTGGGCACGAAATTGCTCGATTGGTGGATGGGGTAACCAAGCTGACGCAACTTCCACGCGTTTCGCGTGGAGATCAGCATTTTGGGGATGCAAGTCGAGAAGAAATGGAACGAAAGATAGCTGAACGGCGGGGTATGCCGGATCCGGAAATAGAAATGGAGAAAATGACTCGCAGCCGGCGTTATGACAGTGTCTCAGAAACTTTGCGAAAGACATTCCTAGCGATGGGGGAAGATGTGCGAGTTGTCTTGATTAAGTTAGCTGACCGGCTGCACAATATGCGCACTCTTGGGCATCTACCTGAGAATAAGCGCCAACGTATTTCCCAGGAGACAATGGATATATTTGCTCCATTAGCAAATCGTCTAGGCATCTGGCAAATAAAGTGGGAATTGGAAGACCTTGCATTCCGCCATCTCGATCCGGATACATATAAGGAAATTGCTGAAAATCTCGCTGAGAGGAGAACAGATCGCGAACGAGAGTTAAATTCTGTCACTGCAAAGTTACATGCTAGTTTAGCTCAGGAAGGTATTGGCGCAGAGATTACTGGACGACCGAAGCATATTTACTCGATTTTTAAGAAAATGCACCGTAAAGAGATTCCATTCGACATGGTTTTCGATGTGCGCGGCGTGAGGGTGATAGTCCCTAATATCCCGACCTGTTATTCCGCTTTAGGCGTGATTCATACCCATTGGCGACCAATCCCGACTGAGTTTGATGATTATATCGCTGCCCCTAAAGATAACTTCTATCAATCACTCCACACAGCGGTAGTTTTCGATGATGGGAAGACTCTCGAGGTTCAAATTCGTACGCCAGAAATGGATCAGAGCGCTGAATACGGTATTGCTGCTCATTGGAGGTATAAAGAAGGCCTGAGTCGAGATGAGGAATATGAACGCCGGATTCTATGGTTGCGTTCGTTGATGGAGTGGCGGCAAGATGTCGATGATGCTGGAGAATTCGTAGATGGATTGAAATCAGATGTCTTTGAAGATCGCGTTTACGTTTTCACTCCCCGTGGTGACATCATCGACCTTCCGGTTGGTTCTACACCAATTGATTTCGCGTATCACGTCCATACGGATGTCGGTCACTGTTGTCGGGGGGCAAAAGTCAATGGAAAACTAGTCACTTTAGATTATATTTTAAAAACGGGCGAAAAGGTAGAGATTTTAACAGCTAAGCGTGGTGGACCAAGTCGTGACTGGCTCAACCCCAACCTGAGCCTGGTTAAAACACAAAGGGCGCGCTCAAAAATCCGCCAGTGGTTCAAACGCCAGGCGCGCGATCAAAATATCAGCCAGGGAAAAATACTGCTGGAAAAAGAGCTTCGCCGATTAGGGCTTTCCAATATCAATCTAGAGAGGCTGGCGCGGGAATTCGATCGGCCCTCAGTTGATAATTTGTATGAGGCTGTCGGCAATGGCGACATCTCGATTGGAAGAATTGTTAATCATTTGACCCTTGCGGAGGAACAGAAAGATGAACTTGATTTAATCCCTAAACTTTCCATGGAGTTCCCAGCACCGCCTAAAGATTCAGTTACAGTTCTCGGTTTAAAAGGATTATTGACAATCCCGGCGCGATGTTGCAACCCAACTCCGGGAGATGCGATCATTGGTTATATAACGCGAGGGCGGGGTGCTACAATTCACCGGCAAGATTGTCCGAATATCATGCGCATCCGTGATCGAGAAAGGCTGGTCCGAGTTACCTGGGGGGAGGTGAAGAATACCTATCCTGTCCCTGTACGAATAAAAGCCTACGATCGAAATGGATTGTTGCGCGATGTATCGACTTTGATCACCGATGAAGGTATCAACATGGCTAAGGTTAATGTGGATGTAAAGAAGAACCTGGCTGTTTTCGATCTGATCCTTGAAGTTCGAGACCTGGCTCAATTGAGTAAAATTCTCGACCGCCTTGAGAACCTTGCTAATGTCCTAGAGGCGCAAAGGATCCGTCCTGGTTAGAGATGGTATAATTCTGCGCCGAAATTGGAAAAGGGTCAATGAGTCAATTGCTCAGCGTTGCCGAAGCTCGTCTACGCTTGTTAAATGCATTTTCGCCGGTAGAATCCGAACAGGTACAGCTCGCGCATGCAGCAGGCCGTGTATTAGCTGAAGAGATTGTTTCCAAAGTCGATTTGCCTTCATTTAACAATTCGAGTATGGACGGGTACGCAGTCAGGTCAGGCGACCTGGATGGAACTGGTCCGCGTGATCCCATTGAGCTTTTAGTTGTTGCCGATATCCCTGCCGGGATAGTGCCTTCATTAAGGCTGGGATTTAGACAAGCGGCTCGTATCATGACTGGCGCGCCTCTGCCAGAGGGTGCGGATGCTGTTGTTCCTATTGAAGATACGAATCAATATCGTTCCGAAAAACAGATCGAATCCGGTTTTTCTGAAAGAGTTAGTGTCTATCGGCAGGTGAATGCAGGCGATTATGTGAGACCAAAGGGGGAAGATGTTTGTAGCGGAGATGTCGTTCTTCAAGCCAATCGGTGGTTGCGTCCGCAAGATGTGGGTTTATTGGCGATGTTGGGCATTATGCAAGTGCCTGTATTTCGAAGACCAAGAGTGGGTATGCTATCAACCGGGGATGAACTCTTGCCGCTAGAAAGGCCTCTCCAGCCGGGAAAGATCCACGATTCGAACGCATATACCTTGGCAAACCAGGTAATCCGAGATGGGGGAGAAGCGATCTACCTGGGAATTGCACCCGACAATGAAGAATCAGTAACAGAGGTCCTGGAACAAGCAATTAGCAGCCAGTTGGATTTAATCATTTCGTCCGCTGGAGTCAGTGTCGGGGCTTTTGATTTTGTCCGGACTGTAGTGGAGAAGCATGGCGATATAGATTTCTGGCGGGTTAATATGCGTCCTGGAAAACCGCTTGCTTTTGGCAACTATCGACGTGTGCCTTTTATTGGGCTACCAGGAAATCCCGTCTCTGCATTTGTGGGATATGAAGTCTTTGTCCGGCCTGCTCTCTTGCATATGGTAGGGTTGAATGAGACATCACGATTTCAACTAAAAGTCAACATCCTTGAAGCGATCGAATCAGATGGGCGGGAGAGTTATCTCCGGGCAGTTATAAAACTCCAAGAAGGAAACTGGATTGCTAGACTCACAGGTCATCAAGGATCAGGAAATTTGCTTTCGTTGGTGCAGGCAAACGCTTTACTGATTATCCCGTCTGGGGTAAAATCGCTGCCGTCTGGAGCAGTAGTGGATGCGTGGTTGCTTGATCAATTCGGTGGTTCTGGTTGAAATCAGCGTCGATAAGGTGATCATGGGTAATAAATTCAGACTCTTTTCGTTTATCCTAGCTGTGGTTGGATTGATCGATTCGCTTTACCTGAGTTGGGTCAAAGTCTCTGGAAAATATGCCTTGTGCGGCCCACTCGGCGATTGTGAATCGGTCAATTCTAGCAAATATTCTGAAATCGCCGGTATTCCGATCGCGTTTTTAGGTGTGGGCGCGTACCTAGTGATCATAGCTTTGCTTTTTTTGGAGGCACACGGCGACTTCTGGAAGGATTATACTCCTCTATTGGTTTTCGGTATCAGCCTGACGGGGGTGCTTTATTCAGCTTATCTTACCTACCTTGAAATTGCTGTCATCCGAGCTATTTGTCCATATTGTGTTGTTTCTGCAATCGTTCTGGTTTTTCTGTTGATGCTTTCGGTTCAACGTATTTTACGCGGTCAGGGTGAGCCGAGCTCAATATCTTACTCGTGATCAGGAGGAACCTATGCCTCGAATTCGGTGCCATTACATCGATTGTGTATTCCTCGACGACGGTTATTGTGGTGCTGCTGCGGTGGAGCTCGATCCAGACGTTGGTTGCATGACATACTCGCGTGCCGATGATTTAGTTGAAGAAGAGTGGGAAGATGAGGAAGAGGAATTGGAGGATTGGGACGAAATCGAGATGGAAGACGAAGAGGATGAGCTTTGGTTGGATGATGATGAATTTTAACCGCTTCAGGGTTGGGTGGTGATAGCCATGTTGCCCAAGGCGGACCAAGACTCTAGGAATTGGTTCAGGCTTTTTTCGGAAATAGTCCCGCCATTGAGAAAAGTCACGCTAGAAGGAGTGTATCCAGTAACGATGATGGTGTGTTCATAGCGCGCAACAATGGTTAGGGTTTCATCGGGTGGAAAATAATAAACCGGAATCCCATTGACAACGTACTCATAGTTCCCTTGGTTAATATTCCCAAGAATCCATACAATTACCGGGCGACCCGCGGCGATTTCTGCTCTCAGACTGTCCCAGCTCAAAGGGCGGTGAGTGTAAGCTGATAATCCATAATCTCGCAACAGATTAGCAACTGGTTCAGCATGCACGCCATACGGCGCGGGTGGGATCTGCCCCCAGGTGCCATAAACGCTACCTACAAATCCGACGTCAGGGTGATCTGACTCAGGTAGGTTGTGGAAAAAATCGATCTCATCGATCTGGACATCGAAAAAATTTGCCCAATCGACTGCGGAGCGGGATTCGCAATCCAGCGGGAGCGCCTGGCGCTGTCCGGTTACGCCAGTGATGAGCGCCTCGTCGGGAAGAGGGGGCACAGTTGGGGTGGGTGTCGGCGATAGCGGGGCATCGCTGACGGTTGCTGCCAGGCACCATGCATTCAATTGCCCCTCATCAAATTGGTTATGGTCAGAAGCGTTAATCTCCCAATTTCCTGCTATCATTTCTCCATCAAACATAGCCAGAGTCTGCTCAGGGAGGTAAATTCCCGATATTGCCGCCCATCTCGGAGAACATTGTGACTCGGCTGGCAGAGAGATGTCGTCATCTAAAATAGCGGCGATATCGTCTTCTCCACATCCACTGTTTTCACCAGGTAGACCGGGACGGTGTAATAATGTGGTTGAATTACCAGTATCCTGGTGAGTCAAAGTAAAGGCCAGGTCTCCCACCCAGGGGTGGGACACATTCAACTGGATATCCAGGTCCACGATGTAGCGCAGACTCTCGATAATAATTGTGCTA